>JAEAMF010001594.1_pt1 | contig 15573 bp, 13 predicted proteins | sample 8958721 | NCBI WGS metagenome assembly JAEAMF01 (sample SAMN16933255, study PRJNA681124) | bioreactor sludge metagenome | isolation source: anaerobic bioreactor treating anionic surfactant - SDBS | place: India: Bengaluru | collected 2019-02-28
CGGGTCTTCAACGTTGTTTCAGACCACGCAGTATTCCCAGCCGCTACAAATAATAATCAGATTTCACATTTGTCGTAATATGCTATACAAGTTTTCTAATCCATTCCACTGCACTAATTTCTATTGATTTTATTCCCCTTCCTTGCTATCAATAGCATGGGTTTCCCGCAATTGGTGAACAAAACGCCTGTCGGCGTTTAATGTCAATTTTTCTATGTGATTCATCCCACAAACTGAAGTTTGGGGATTTCTCGCTGAAATATTGTTAAGAATTTTACTTACTTGTTAATATGAGTATCCATCATATAATCCAAAGCCAATATATTACAGCTTTATATGAATTGTAGTAAGCTAATAAATCTTGACCAAAAGTTGGCTAAAGTCTCGACCGTTAACAAAAACTAACAACCTAAAGAAATGGAAACTAGTATATTTCTTATAAATCCATGAATCTTTCTATCAGGTGGAAAAAGTCATTTTTATTAGAACCATTGATTCTGAATGGTAGCATTCGAATGACTTTGTTCATTTCTTGGTAATTCAATAGCTGATAATTATTGTCAAATTTGGGTATTTTGAATAACAAGTAGAGTAAAGTTGATTTATTGACAATAACCACAGCGAGATAAAGTCATTGTTTTATACCATGTGTCTGTTCAAAACCATTTTCGTATCCAGAATATAATAACACCAAGAACAGAAAAAACAAATGAAAGGATCATAATTATAAGAAACGCATTTGTCGAATGTTGGAAGGGTAGCTCCAAGTTCATACCATATATGCTGGCTACAAGTGTTGGAATCATAAGGATGATTGTTACTGAGGTCAGAAATTTCAGAACAACGTTTAAGTTATTTGAAATAACTGAAGCAAACGCATCCATCATTCCACTTAAAATGTTACTATACACGTTCGCCATTTCGATAGCTTGTTTATATTCAATGGTAACGTCATCAAGTAAGTCTTTTTCTTCAGCAGAAAATTTGATACACTCAAGTTTGTTCAATCGTTCCATCATTAACTCATCAGACTTCAAGGATGTTGTGAAAAAAACGAGGCTTTTTTCAATGTTCAACAGTTTTATCAATTCTTCGTTTTTCATTGCTTTGTGCAGTTCATTCTCTGTTGCGTTCGTTCTCTTGTTGATTTCCTTCAGATATCGGTGATATGTTAAAGCGAATCTAAGGAATATCTGCAGCATAAATCGGTTTTTGTTTTTGGTAGAGAAATTTCTTATGCTGCCTTTAGTAAAGTCTGTGATAACGTCTAATTTTTTAGAACATATGGTGACAAACAAGTCTTTAGCAAATATAATTCCAAGCGGGAGAGTTGTAAAAGGTATTTCAGCATCTTGTTCATCGTATATGGGTATTCTGATTACTACCAGGATGACTTTATTCTCAACTTCTGTCCTTGCTCTTTCCTCTACATCCAGCGGGTCGGTCAGAAAATCATAAGGAATATGTAATTCCTTATTTATCCTGTCTAATTCCTCTTTGGTAGGTTCTGTAATATTCACCCAACTTTCTTTTTCGAACTCATGAATTTGTCTTAGACCTTCTTCTGTGGTTTTGTAAACTTCAATCATTTTTCAAGTCTCCAGTTGCCAAATTAGAAATATCACAGATAATTATCGCTATGTAAGAAAAAGAGTTAAATTAAACTTTCTTAAAGAATTTAGCGATGAATAGCTGATGTTTTGCCTTGATGTGATCATATTCGTGGAAGGTTGAGAAAATATTTTGAGAATAAATTGCAGGATTGCTACAGCAAAATTTTTAAAATGCCTTTATTATAAAATAGATGATATGACAATTATTCGATTCTGTATATTATCGTTGTTCTTAAGCGCCCCCATTTTTTTTCAAGCGCCCGTCTATTCACAGACTGTATCGATTATGAATCAACCACTCGCTTCTTGCTCTTTTCATCAAGCGGATGTCATTGCAATTCCAGATACTGACCCATTGTATTGTCTCCTTGGCTCATCTGTAGCCTGTTTTTATACGGACAATGAATCAATCATCAAACCTCTACTCATTTATCAGAATGGATCATTCTCAGCGCAACAGGAACGATTCCTTCAAGAATATGGATCAAAGGAGACTCTGATCCTTTCTATTGGGGGTACGGTCACCTCTACCTATCCAACGATTTCATTGCTTGGGTCTCCTGCAGAGGTATCAATTCAATTATCAAAGTATCTTTTTTCGCAAGTATCTTCAGCACTTATTCTTGCTAGTTCTGACAATACGAGTTATGAGTTAGGAATACAAGCAAGTCCTTTGGCTAGTTACCTGAATATCCCCGTCCTGTTTTATGATAATAACCAACAAGCGTTACAAGAGACGCTAGAAGGATTACAGGCATCAACACTTTACCTTATAGGAAATATCTCCACATCATATTTTACATCATATGAACTTGTGACATTATCAACCTCTGAAGAGATCCAACAGAAGGTTCTGTCTATAATAAAAGAGCGATTTGGTACCCTTCAGTATATTACTCTCACAAATCCCTCAGATACGAGACCCTCCCCCATTGAACGCATCGACACACAGACTTTCTTGTATAATATTTCGAGTACGCAACTCATTTTTCTAGAAAAACTCTTTCAGATACAAGGAGTAGATACCATACAACAGAATATCACAGTTCTTGACGGTATTGTTCATCTTACCTGTTGTGCATCGATTGATGCTGCAGATGGTCCAATGGAAAAAATTCCCGAGTGCACACCTATTATCCTGTTGACAATTAAAGATTCTAGCGGAAATACAGTATCATATTCACAAAGTTCAGGATATGATATGAATCAGGCATTTGGATTTACTTTGATTGTTAACAAACCAGGTTCCTATACCATTGACTGTACAATCTTTCATGGTTTTCGCGGAGGCTTTTTTTCTCAGAGAGGGATTTCCATCGTGGATGCTCACTTGAACCTGACTATTGTACAAGAAATTCAACAGACAGCTCATTTACCCTTGATCCCTTCTCTATCAATGACCGCACCATATCTTACATCTGCTCATGGTGGAATGCTACTTGCGAGTGATACATGGCAAATCACTACGGTTGATTATGCAACAATTGCTCAAGGGATCGCAACAGGCCCTTGGTACAATGAGACTCTTCACGCGTATAATAATCAACGAGCGAATGACACGATCACTTGTTTACTGCAAAATCTTAGTCTCGTCGAAAAGAATGATCTTCTTGATACGTATCTATCAGGGCCTGCATGGTTGGCCATCGTAGCTGATACCAATATGATTCCGATGTATTATTATAAACCATCGCAACCTAACCTATTGGATAAAGGGCTTCCATCAGACAATCCCTACAGTATAAATCAGAGTCTATCCGTTGGAAGGATTATGGGATATGATGCGTCTGATGTCTCTGTGATTCTCTGTCGTACCTTTTTTTATAACCAACTCTGTGGTAATGTATCCGATGACATCGGATGGCATAACTCATTCCATTTTATTTTTGGAGAGGGATATGGAGAAACGGGAGGGGTATTCCATCAAATGCCATATGCTCGTGAAATAACCCAGTATGGTTTTTATCCAACAGTCTATGGTGATTGCCGGAACAGCAGGCAAGCTGCAGAAAAACTCGGAACGTACATCAATGCAAATTATATTGAATATCTCGGTCATGGTGATTGGTATTGGTTTACCCCAAGTCTATATGGAGTAAATCTCTATGGACAAGCAATTGATGTTGCTCATGCAAAAAACTGGATCTATGAACATCCTAGTGTCTTTTTAACCTCGGCATGCTTGATGGGTCGAGTAGATGGTTTATATCCATTTACAAATATTGGATTAACAATGCTTCATGCCGGATGCAATGCGTTTGTCGGTTCAACCAGAGAAACTGGACAAGAATCGGGGTTGACGACACTCGAGAATCATTTAATCGTGGATAATTTCAGTATTGGAGAGGCTTTACGTGGTGAAAAACAGATCGATCATGAACTCCCAACTTACTATGTGCGTACATTATATGGTGATCCTGCGTTCAATCCTTATGAACCCAACAATGGATTTAGTAATCAAGGAAGACCTTGCATCTCGTAACGGTATCGCATATCTCATACTGTTTTAGATATAGCTGATATCGCCTGTCACAATGTGTAATATTCCTTTTTCGGTTTCTACTAACAATCCGCCGTTCTCCGTTATTCCTTTTACTACTCCTTTTGTTATAAACCCGTCTTCCTTGATCTCAATCTGTTTTCCTATGATATCGGTAAGGGATAGCCAGGTTTCTTGAATAAAGGTGTTATTGTTCAGTTTTACTTGCTTGTACCATTCATCAAGAGATGATAATAACATAAGTAGCAACTGCTTCAATGAGACAACTTGGTTCATTACCTCTTTTAGTGATGTTGCAGTGGGGTGAAAATTATCAGGTAATTCATTGTTGACATTCAAACCAATACCAATAATCATATAATTGATTTGATCCATCTCCGCAGATAATTCTGTTAGTATACCGCATACTTTTTTTCCATTGATAAGCACATCATTAGGCCATTTAATTCGTACATCAGTTTTCGTGGTTGATGAGATTACTTTTGCGATAGCAATGGAAGTCGCCATAGTCACAATCATTGCTTTTTGAGGCGGTAATTGCGGTCGAATAAAAAAAGAAAACCACAAACCTCCTTTAGGGGAAACCCACAAACGTTGTTTTCTTCCCCGCCCTAGCGACTGAGTACCTGCAATAACAACGGTTCCTTCGGGATATTTGAGTTTTACGAGTTTATTCACATATTCATTTGTTGATGTAAGTGATGGGAAATACAATAGTTTTGACCCAATGCATGATGGATGCAATAGAAATTGAATCTCTTCAACAGGAATATCCGGAAGGCCCCGGAGTTGATATCCTTGTTGTCTATTAACATGAATATCGTATCCTTTTTTCTGTAATATTTTGATATGTTTCCAGACAGCAGTTCGTGAGATTCCTACTTTCCTAGATATTTCTTCACCAGATATAACTTGATTCTGGATGAGTACCTGGATAATTTCACTTCGTCTATTTTCCATTACGAAACACCACGAGTGGAATTATAGAGATAATTAATCCTATCAAAACAGCATATTCCCCATATGGTTTTATTTGAAGGAATAATAGTGAACCTCCTCCCCCCAATATTAGGCTCCACATGGCCCCTTTTTCTGTGGCTTTTGTTTTTTCCTTATAGAAACCGAAAAGAACAGGGAGAGTCAATCCAGCAGTAAAAACGGTATATCCAAGTTGAAGTGTATCAAGTATACTCCCAAGAATCGCATGGTATAACGCAAGAAGCAATGCAGCAATCCCTACACAGAAAATCCCGATTTGAGAGGTAACCACATTATTTTTTTTCGTAATATCTACACTCAGTATGGTCCCAGCAGAAAGCAAACATGAATCGGCAGAGGACATCATTGCCGAAAGAAACGCAGCAAGAATGATACCTGCAAGAAAAGGGTGCAAAATAGACATAACGACAGGAATCGCTAGATAGGGATTTGTTATAGCGGGTTGGATGGTTGGAATGATTGTCGCTGCGAGAACGATGATTCCTATGGTTATTGCGAATATAAATTTGAATATACCTGAGAAGAGGGTTGCTATCTGAGCGTGTCTCACATCTTTTGCTGAGAGAATTTTTGAATAGATATCTGGTCCAACAACGTGAGGAAAAAACATCATAAAAAAAATAGAAGCGACCCCTAAAATTCCAATATTTGCATTAGTAGGAAACTGAAGATATGTTTCTGGAATCGTTGGAAGATATGGCATAGCTTCAAAAAATAATAGAGGGGCGGCCAAGAGACAAATACCGACAACCATGATGAAAAATTGTATAATATCCGTATAGACAACGGCATATTGCCCGCCAAGTAACGTGTATGCAATAAAGACACAACTTGAAAAAACAAGAATATACAAGTAGTCAAATGGAAGAATAACAGATAGAATGATACTAGAAGCTTGAATGAGAAGAGCTACCCATGCTATTTCAGTGATTATTATGAGAATTGCCGAAGCATATCGTACTTTTTCACTATACAAAGATCCAGTTATATCGGGAAGGGTGACAAGACGAGTGTTCCGAACCTTTTTTGCAAGAAAGAGTCCTAGGACAATTAATCCGATTGCCCCCCCTAAATCATACCATAACCCTGGAAGACCGAGGGAATAAATCCGTCCCCCTGCAATTATTGTTGCTGATCCACCAATTACGGTAGAGGTAATAGTTGCAGTAAGGGCTGGCCACCTAATACTTCTATCTGCTAAAAAAAATCCTTGTGTTGTCTTTGCTTTCTTTCTCATATAGATGCCTACGGCAATCATGAGGGTGAGATAACATACAAGAATAGCAACAACAGGAAGGGAATCCATTGTTAACCAATTTAAAAAAAGGTTAACCATTTATTAAAGTTATCGTAAAAGCAAATTTTACCACTAGTAGGGATATCACCCATGTTCGAAATACGATAAATCAAGCGTTCCCCAGTCATCATTATCTAAAAATCCATGACTTCCGTCAGAATAATCAAAGATCTTGTATGTATAACGATAATTCATAATGCTTTTGTAGTTTCTATAGACATAATACATCGGATGCCAAGGATATTTTCCAAATTGCACATCAACACCATTAGGATTACCATGGCGAAATCCAAAGTTATGCCCCATCTCATGCATTGTAGCAGATCCAAAGTAATACTCCAGTGTGTGTTCGAATAACCGTGCATTTCGTTCCATCCGGCTACTAGCAATCATAAACCCATTTGTTCCGGGATGATATCCCCAATATGGGGCTACATCACCACTAAATGCATATCCTTTTGGAGTGCAATCAAAGACATATACCCCATAATGAAAGATTCCTCTTTTCCATGATTCAGATTCATTATGCATAAAAAATTCGTCGTAGATTGCAATAAGTTCATTTGAATCGATGCTGTCATCAAAGGGGATAAGATCGCCTCCCCCTAAGATCCCTGTGTCTACATGAAACACATAATTCCTTCGATGAAATGGGTTACGCAATAATTCCTTTGAGAGTTCAGGAAAAACACTTTTTTCACCGTGAGGACCATCGTCCATCCAATCAAGTTCAAGAAAGATATCTTTTCGAAAAGGATCAGAGCCAAGAAATGATACGAGATATTCCTCAACATTTGTGATACTGTCATTGTCCAGATCTAGAATACCATGATTCTCTGCAATTCTTGGATTATAACCCCATTTCCACTCCCACTCAATGGGAACTCCGTCAATATCAGCATCAGATCCGAAATCATTGATAGAGGGATTGGTATCATAGAGTTGTTCTTCTATCCACGTAGGAATCCCATCGCCATCAGGATCATTTTGAGTTATTGAAAACCAAAGTTCACAATCATTTTCTGCTTCATAGATGCTACCATCGTCGCACCCATTCAAGCGGCCGTAACCGCTCAGATCACCAAGACAATCGTCTCCTGACCAATGACCTGTATGCATATTGTACAGTATTGCGGCAGAAGTATCACTTCCCTGCATATCTTGATGAGATTTGGCTAAATCACAAGGAAATGTTCCTGAATCATTAGTAAGGGATAATCCCATTTCAATGTAGACAGTTATCATTTCGTCTGGAAGAGGAATAGTTTCAGAATACTTTGGGTCGGTAATGTATGGGAGATTGTTCCAAATAGCAGACTCATAAGACTCATTATTTACTCTCAGTGAAAACGTAAAAAAAGCATTTGAATCAATAGCACCAATATCAATAAAACGCACTTCATTAATATCGATGGTAATAAACTGAGTATCGTTTTCTTGTGATTGACAGGAAATACTGATATATAAGATTGGAATCATCATACTAATTGTACAAAAATAAGCAAATTTGACAAGTTGTCTCATGGTATTTTATCCCCTTATATTCGCAACAGAGTATCATTATTTGTACTTTTCCTATAAATCACAAAAAAGTCTTCCTTATAATGTTTAATTTGAGAACTTCCCCGAAGTCATAAACAACCATTTCATAGGTTAAATAATTCCCTCTTGAATAGGGATCATAGAACAATTGAAACTAAGAGTATTAATTAATATTCTTCAAGGGGTCAGGTTCAGATTTTGGATGATTCCTAACTATGTTTTGTTGCATCGCTTTTCCATTTTGGTTTTTCCACCCTTCCTTTCAATACAATCATATCAGAGGATAACACAAATATGGATGAGGTGAATGTAAACAAATGAATCAAAGTATGATTGGCAAATATGGTTACCGATATACCTTTGTCGAATGACATAAAACAAAATCAGGTAAGAAGATTCCGCCGCTATGGAAAAAAGTAAAATTCAATCGGAAAGACTTGTAGGCTCCTTCCGTCATATGCTACTACTAATATCTTTATAGTCGCAAACTTGGATAATTTATATTCATTGCAGTATGTACAAATAGTCTTTTATCTTTTAAGTATACTCGTATGATCGACGATAAACAGGTATATGACCTTATCAAGTCTTTTGCAGATAAGCTTCCCCATTTTTCAGATGGGCGTATTGATTATACAGACTCAGATACTGCACCGGTCGTTACGGTTTTTGTCACCTTTAAAGGAAAAGTGTTGTTATTAAAAAGAAGCAATGATGTTCTTACATATAAGGGGAAATGGAATACGGTTGCTGGGTACCTAGACGATCTGAAACCACTTCAAGAAAAGATTTTTGAGGAATTATCGGAAGAATTGGGGATAACAACAACAGATATCAAAACAATTCATGTTGGGAAACCATATACATTTACGGACAGCAGCACGAAAAAAAGATGGATTGTCCATCCGGCGAATGTTGAATTGACAAAAAAAATAACCATAAAACTTGATTGGGAACATATTGAATATCGATGGATCGATCCAATAGATATCGATCAATATGACACTGTTCCTAATGCATTGGTCAGTCTAAAACGTGCACTACAGATCTGATGTGTTCTTCTTGTTCTATATGATGAACGTTATTTATTTTTACACTATAATAAAATATTATAAAGAAATCCAAATAGGAGGATTTGCGGAACGGTGACTATTGGCAACCATAATGCTGCCTTTTTTCCAATATTGCTCCAAATCAAACCGATTTCTGTATAATCTGTTGCGACACCTGCCATAAGAAAGGTAAAACTATTTCCAAAAGCTCCTGTTTTATTAAAAATTTCAAATGCCAAAGGGCTGCTTCCTTCAGAACAAACCTCTATTATTGTCGCAAAAAAAAGTGTGACAAGTAATCCCAGTAATGTTGGTCCCATATACATCATGAAAAGATGCTCTGGTATGTATGCCCGTGCAAAAGCTGCCATCAGCATACCAATAAGTAACCACCATAACACCATCTTGGTAAGACTCCAGGATCCTTTCAGTGTACCAATAAATGCTGTTTGTATGTTTTTTCCGGTAAATGCGAATGCATTCCATCGTTTTCTGATATCTTTTCTTATTGAAAATGCAGTATTACCACCAGTATCATTCCCTGAAACACAATGTTGACATTCGATAAGCCCTTTTTTCTCAAGTTCCAAATAAATCAAACCAGTTACAAGTGCAATGACGAGTGCTGTAATAATAATAAACAATGCTTTGAAACCAAAAAATCCAAACATTAGTATTGTAATGGGAAGATTTGCCCAAGGTGACGCTAGAAGAAACGCAATAACAGCAGAGGTGTTTGCACCTTTTTTATAAAGCGCGATGGCGATGGCTAAGATGCCATGAGAGCAGGCACTCATGAGAAAACCAAAAATGATGGCATGGATAATTGTTCTCTTTTTATGTCTTGAAAGATATTTTTCAATATATTGTCGAGGAATAAAATACTCAATAAATCCACCGATAATAAATCCAATAAGCACTGCCCACCATATGAGGCTAAGATAGTCGATGAAAGCTTTAAAAAATGGCTGAAGTAAAGGTATGAAATAGCTGAAACTCAATATAATGAATGTACACAATGCTATGAGGTATAATCTTTCCTTATACCATGGTTTTTGTTGTGAAATTGCACAACTAGGACAATATGTTTTTTCTGAAGATATTTCATTGAGTTGTTCGTATTTCTTGATACAGTGCTCACTGCAGAAATAATGATTATGAGCAAAAATTGTTCCCTTCATTCCACAGATTGGATCAATATGATTATCCATTGTTCTTCCTCACATGGTAACTGTCCAAGGTGTATATCTTAATATTGTTTCAGGTTTCAGATATATGAGATATTAGTTAATTTTCTATTGAGAGTGGTACTAATCTTTTTATTTTTTAAGGGTTAAAGAAAGCAAAGAAGCTCTTAAGTAAGAAGGGAATGAAAGGAGGAAAGGATGAATTCTAAACAATTTTTCATTCAATTCAAAGGAGCTTCTTCACCGCATATTTCATGCCCTTCTCTTTCGACTTTTCCTTGTGATGATTTATAGTTTGTCCCCACAATTTCATCAATTATTAACATATGTTATTGTTTGTTATTGTATAAAAAAATTTCGTTTAAAAAATTTTTCAACACTTGACAATAACAACTGCAATTGTAAAAAACAAAATAGAGTTGATTATTTACAAAAAATTAAGAGTAACACTCATCGATTTTATGTATTACTAAGAAGATGCGACATTATGAAAACCACACCTTGCGAATTCATGATATGAAATGGCATTCCTGTCATTTGAAGGGACATCGCAGTTAACGTGATTCATGAATTTCACCTGAATCAAAAGCAAGCTGTCGAAACACTCAGGCTGACACCTTCAGTAGTATCGCAATATGTGACAGGAAAACGTGGAAAGGTAAAAAAAATTGATAAAAAACTGTTTAAAGAAATAAATAGCTCTGTTAAAAAAAATCATTGAGAATGGGGAAAACAACATGATTAGTGAAACCTTTCGATTGTGTAAAATCTTGAGAACAAATAGCATTTTCTCTGGTTCCTTTGAAACATGTAATGCTGACTCAACAGATTAATGAATAAAAATAATCCTGTTTTCGAATCGTAAAATAATGTTGTGCATAAGTTGTCCTCAAATACATACAAAATACTCATACATTCAAAACTGAATCCGCAAGATGATTTTCAATTATTTTTATGACAGATAAGCCAATTCATAGACTAGGATAACCCAACAATGTCAAAATATTCACCTGTTATGCTTTTATTTTGTATTCAAAAAAGGGATATGCAAATTAATGAGTATTAACAATAAAAAATATTTATATAATCAAAAATTTATATATACATTGAAAATCATAAAACGGGACCAATAACATGTATAAACTGTTAGCTTCAAGAAGATTAGTATTATTGATCTGTAGCTCTTTAATATTGATACTTTTTTCACTGCAACCAGCTACTTGCCAACTAAACGAATGTTCATTATTTGAGTATACACGATATATTTTTGAATCTAAAACAACGGATAGAATCAATGTTGATTTTGACCCATTAGTTGATGTCCATGTGACAGTTACAATAAAAGAAATACGTGCACTAGACGATATAGGTGAAGAGAGCGAACCTGATTTTTTTGTGAAGGTCTTCATCAATGAAAAAAAAAATAGGAGTACTATATGGAGAAATGAGCGATATGTCTCGGATCCACAATGGTCTTGCACTTGTGATGTCCCTGATGATGTTGAGAATGTATCAATAATATTACAACTATGGGATTGGAACATTGGAAAAGATACCCTTTGTGACATCGCATCAAATGATAATGGCAACACAGATAGATATGATTTGAGCGTGCAATATTCAATAAAAACAGGACATTGGATTGGAGATGATAGGACATACATACCTCATTCATGGTCCATGGATCTGAGCGGATATGGCCGTGGAAATGGCTGTGATGATAATAGCATCTACATTCTAGATAATGACTGCGAGATATGGTTTGATATTACTCAGAATGATTTTGATAATGATGGTATTCCCTATTGGACTGAAACGGAGATATTTAAGACGGATCCGACAATTGACGATAGGGGAAGAGACGACGATAATGATGGTGTTCCAATTGAGTGGGAATATACATGGGGTCATTCTTTTAGCAGACAGACGGGGCATATTTGGTTTTATAATCCCTTTGTATGGGAAGACCATACTATCTTGGACCCTGATAACGATGGTCTTAACAATATAGAGGAATATCGTACTTCTCAATGGGGTTCAGATCCATTCCGAAAAGATCTATTTGTGGAACTTGACCAAATGGGTAAAGGCCCAAATGGTGAACAGACAAGTATATTACCAGAAGGTTCAAAGAATTTGATACGAGATGCTTTTGACCGTCAAAATGTGGTGTTTCACCTAGATGATGGCACCTGGGAGGGGGAAACTGGTTCAGAAATCATACCTTTTGATGATATTGGTGATAACTCAACGTGGGAAGAAATCAATCAGATATATCTTGACTACTTCCTCCACAACGATGAGGACAACTGGCGAAAGGGTGTCTTTCATTACGGATTAGTCATCTATAACGCAGAAGGGGCATGTGGATTTTGTTTCAAGCATGATGCATATCAGATATCAAGAGTTGGGATGGAAAAAAAGGTGCGAAGCCCGGTATGCGGCAGTAGGGATGTTGTGTATGCTTCAGCATACATGCATGAGCTAGGCCATAGTCTTGGGTTAGTGTTCTTAGGAGGACATACGGAAGGTGCATATTATCCGTGGCAACCGCTTTGGTGGAAATGGCGGCCGTATAAAAGCGTCATGAATTATGGGTATATGTATGGATTCATTCATGATTTAGTGGATTATTCTGATGGATCAAGGGGGAAGAACGATTTTGATGACTGGTCTAATCTTGATTTGAATTATTTTGAAGCATAATTCTTGCATTATGACACATACCATTCATAAAACATCTCTTACTGAATTGACAGATATTGATTCTAATGATTGACATAATTTTAACTTTTTTTCCTGTTCTATATAAGAAGGACCAGTTGTTTTTTTGGGAAATTATATGAATAGCATCATAGTTTCCTGAAAAAAATCAGGGAATTCCTATGTCCGAGACGAAAAATTACAAATCAAATACAAATTTAAACAGTGTAATGACGATCTATGCTGAACCGGCGGCTTTAGGATTGATTGGTCTAGCAATTGCCACCCTTGTGCTAGGTGCGGCTGATCTTGGTTTAACATCGAATGTTTCAAAATCTCTAATGATTCCCTGGATACTCTTTTTTGGTGCCACTGCTCAGTTAATAGCTGGTTTAGTCGAATTCAAAAGAAATAATATCTTTGGAGCAACAGTATTTACAACATATTCGATGACGATGTATACTATTGCAATAACCATAGCAATTACCATTTTTACAGATGTGACATTTGATATTAATCATTACGTCTATGGATTAATCGGCGTACTCTTATTCAGTCTTATGGCAACTACAGCCTCTCTTATAATAAACAAAGCGCTCTTCGGCATATTAATTGCAGTTGATTTAGCAGTTATACTCCTAATCCTGCATTATCTTTTTGGATTTTCATCAATGCTTGCAGGAATATTCTTGTTACTGACTTCTGCATTATCCTTTTATGCGTCAACTGCAATCCTATTAAACACCATGATTGGAAAGAATATTTTGCCCTTGGGGACTCCTCTTTGGAAAAAGAACAACCCTTAATTTAACTCTTGATCTACAACCAATACTTCCATAGAGAGTTTAAGTGAATACTTTTATCACCTAAATATTTAATTATTGGAAAGGAGAGACAGTAAAAACATTTTCATAAAATATTTTAAGTCATTTTCATTTTTTTATTAACGAGGAAATTTTAGAATAGCACAATCTTTTACTTTGTCATGAAGGTTGAAATCCCTTTGCACAACTCAAAAACAGCCAATTTCTGTTTATCTTTCGATTTAAATACATGATGCGGAGCAACACCAAGAACTTCATATGATGAAAATACATCGGCATCTTTCTGATTAGTAACAACCTCTAAAAATGATCTGACATGAAGTAAAAAACCGTGAATCTGAATAATTTCTTCTTTATGCATCCACTACCATACATTGTATGTACATATATGTTTTAAATGTTCCTAACAATATTATATAAAAAATCAGGGATTCACATAATCTTCATCCATTTTTTGAGGAATCAAGGTGTTTCTTATATCACCTTTCCCAAGCAGTAATGAAAATGAGAAAAAACCATTGATAAAAGATTTACTCCTATTTTTTATATATATCATCTAAAAATAAATGGCAGACATGCCAGATTCGGGGATGAAGGTAGGGTGATGGTGAATACACCTCGCTGGCAATTACTCCGGTAATTGGATTGTTTTGATAGAGGTGGGCATATAGAAAAACGTCCTTGGGGAAGTTCTATAGGATCAAGAGAGGAAACCTAGCTAAGTTATCTAAGTTGTAGTTCGGGTGATTTTATTTATTATTGACGGGAGTCAACAATACTATTAATTTTCTTATTTCTTTGTTTTTTTGAATCGTTTCAATAAAATCCCATACTTCGTTTGGTTTTAACCCTGTTTTATTGGAAAGCCCCATTACATCCGCATTTGTACAATTTTCCAATATTTTCTTTTCGATTTCATCTTCATTCATTATTATTCCTCGATTTTACAGACAGTATCAATTCGTATAATGTTACCCTACAATTCGTTCAATAGCCGGGAACAAAAATACTGCCCGCTATTCTCAGATGCTTTCACCGTTTTTTCATTTTCGTCATACCTATAAACCTTCGCTCCCATTTAACTATTACTCCTATATACTTTTACATCAAACAATCGTGCATATTCCTTTTCTTCCGATATATAATTCTTTCATCTCTAATTGATCCCAGAAGGACATTCATATTATTTGAAAAAAAATTGGTTGTGAGTATTATTTTTAAAATTAATTTTTAGTTGCAATCATACGTTACTAATAATTAAAAAAAAACGAAGAAAATTTATATTGGAAATATATTTATATCTTGCCAATAATATCACACGTGAGGTGATGGGACATTAAAGAAAAAACCAATACAGTTTTTGATGAAAAAGATGACCGGGTCGTAGAACTTTTTACACAATTAGGCATGCCAAAAAATATGGCAAAAACCTTAATGTACATCTGTCAAGTTGATGAATGTCAATCTACAGATATTGAACAGGCAGCAGATCTTCGTCAACCGGAAGTAAGTGTTGCAATGCAAGATCTTCGGAAGCGAGGATGGGTTGAAAAGCGCGATTTGAAAAAACTAGGGAAAGGCCGACCAATCCACGTTTATTCACCAACTGTTACCCTCGATAAGATTTTAAATTCCTTTGAAGAAGAAAAATTAAATGAAATCAACAATATTCGAATGAATATCTCTGAACTGCGAGAATCAATATCATCTCTCTAGAAATTTTTCCTTTTTTCTTCTTTTATTTTTATTATTGAAGCATATATAAAATAAGAATCATTTATTGATTTTTACAATACTTTCTATATAATGAAATAAGGGCTTCGCCCTTATAATCCCATTCCGCCTTCGTTCCTCGG
>JAEAMF010001595.1_pt1 | contig 15543 bp, 16 predicted proteins | sample 8958721 | NCBI WGS metagenome assembly JAEAMF01 (sample SAMN16933255, study PRJNA681124) | bioreactor sludge metagenome | isolation source: anaerobic bioreactor treating anionic surfactant - SDBS | place: India: Bengaluru | collected 2019-02-28
CTCCTTGACACGACCGCGGCATTGGTTCATCATATGGGCAACATCACGCGAAGGAGAAGATCATGCTCTGGAAAGGAAGACGCACGAGCGATAACGTCGAGGACCGTCGGGGCCTGACCGGGCGGCGGGTGGCCGTGGGCGGCGGCTTGGGTGCCATCGCCATCGCGGTGATCGTCCTACTGCTGGGCGGCAACCCCGGAGAAGTCATGCAGAACATCCAGACTGCGCCGCCCGCCGGGGAGGAGCAGGCCCAGGCCCTCTCCCAGGAGGACAAGGAGCTCGGCGAGTTCGTCGGCGTCATCCTGGCCGACACCGAGGACGTCTGGAACCAGGTCTTCCGCCAGGCCGGCGAGCAGTATCGCGAGCCCAAGCTCGTCCTGTTCACCAACGCCACCGAGTCGGCCTGCGGCTACGCCCAGTCCGCCACCGGCCCGTTCTACTGCTCCGGCGACGAGAAGGTGTACATCGACCTGGGCTTCTTCCAGGAGATGCAGCAGCGGCTGGGGGCACGCGGCGACTTCGCCTGGGCCTACGTCATCGCCCACGAGGTCGGCCACCACGTGCAGAACCTCCTGGGTGTGATGCAGCAGGCCAATGAACGGATGCAGGCCAGCTCCAGCCAGGAGGAGGCCAACCGCATCCTGGTGCGCCTGGAGCTGCAGGCCGACTTCCTGGCCGGCGTCTGGGCCCACCACGCCCAGAGGATGAAGAACCTCCTGGAGCAGGGCGATATCGAGGAGGGGCTGAACGCCGCCTCGTCCGTGGGCGACGACCGCATCATGAAGCAGCAGCAGGGCTACGTCGTCCCCGACGCCTTCACCCATGGCACCTCGGAGCAGCGGGTGCGCTGGTTCACCAAGGGCCTGAAGACGGGGGACATCCAGCAGGGCGACACCTTCTCCGTTCCCTACGAACGGCTCTGAGTCCGGCTCGGGCTAGCGCTTCCTCTTCGCCGGCTGAAGCGGGGAGCGCCCGGCCTTCTGCCGCCGCAGGTCGACCAGCGCCCGGCTGGCTCCAGTGTGCTCGTAGGCGATTTCCTTGACCCGCGTGAAGCAGCGCTCGGCCAGCTTCATCTTGCCCTGGCCGCGGTAGAGCACGCCCAGTGCATAGACCGGGTCGGCGCTCCATGACTTGAGCTCGATGGCCTTCTTCAGATTGATCTCGGCTTCGTTGCGGAACAGTTCGGACTCGCTCTGGCACAGGCCCAGCAGGTAATAGAAATCCCCCTGCTTCGGCTCCAGCTTGATCGCCTTCTTGAGCAGCGGCACGGCGCCGGGCAGATCGCGCTTCTCGTACAGTTCCTTGGCCTGCAGCAGCAGTTCCCAGGCCTTTTCGTGGTCGGCGTCGACCATGTGCAGGGCGGGCGGCGCCGCCACCGGCGCGAACGGCGGCGGCTCGGCGGGAGTCTCCGTCCCGGGGACGCCCGACACATCGGGGTCGACGATCCACTCCACCGGGTTCTCCAGGGCGGCAGCGGACGGCGGCACGGCCTCCTCGAAGAAGACCTGCGGCGGCGCCGCCGCCTTGGCGCCCGGCACCGGCGTCCGTTCCAGGCGGTCGCGTTCATCCAGGGATATTTCCGGCTCCCCGGCTTCGGGCTCGTCGATGGCAAACTCGGCGGAAAGCTCGAACTCCTCTTCGTCCTCGGCGGGCGGGGCCTCCTTCGGCTCGGGACGAGGAGGTTCCGGCGGCACGGGTCGGGCCGGTTCCTGCGGCGCGGCAGGGGGAGGCTCCGCTGCGGCGGGACGAACCGGCTCCCGTGGCGCGGCAAGGGCAGGTTCGGGCGCCGGGGGGCGGGGCGATTCCGCCGGCGAAATCTGCCGCCATTCCGCCTCGCCCGGCAGCTCCGGACCCTGGGCCAGTATGCGCAGCTGGCGGCAGACATCCCGGGCGATCTTCCTGACCTCCGGGGCGGCATTGGCGCCGAAGCGCTCGGGGGCGAAACGGGACAGCAGCCCGGTCGCGGCCCGCTCCACCGCCTCGCGTCCGGCCCGCGGCGGCAGGCCCAGCGCGGCTGGATCGCCGGGCTCAGCGGCCAGCAGCCGCTGGCTCAGCTCGAGCAAGGCGGCGATCTCGGCGGAGAGGTCGGGTTCCTCCGCCCCCTGTTCGAACTCCACGATCCCCATCAGGTGGAAGGCCAGCATGCCGCGCCAGAACTCCAGCGGCGCCATGCCCAGGCGCGAGATGAGCTGCCGGCAGCTCGGCCGCGCCTGGGTGTCCCCGCCGAGGGGACCCAAGGCGCGCAGCGCCGCGAAGAGCTCGCGCTCGGCGTCGGTGAAATAGACCTCCATGTCCATGGGAATCTCATTGAACGGCGCCGGCACGGCCGCCAGCCAGCGGCCGGCATAGGGTGTCGCGTGCTCGATCGAGCGCGCGCCCTCGACCAGGATCCCCTCCAGCGGGATCTCGAACACCTCGCGCAGGGGCGGGTCGGGCTCGCCGGCGGTGAAGATCCACACCCCGCGCTGCAGCACGAAGGTGGAGATGGCGATGCGCCGCAGCTGGAAGACGCGGGCGTAATAAATGTCCTTCTTCTTGGCGAAATTCTGGTCCAGCAGGATGCCGGCCACCTGGTCGTCGGAGAACTGCTGCAGCCCGCTCAGGAAGCCATACTGCTCCTCGCTGATCATTCCCATCTGGTGCAGGATGACCGACAGCTTCTCGTCGTAGCGGGTGCTCATGCCGTTGGCCAGCTTGCCGTCGAGCAGGTTCAGGGTGATCTGGAAGTCCTTGGCGTTGACGAACAGGTGCCCCGACAGCTTCTTTTGCCTGACCTCGCGGAGGAACAGCGACACCGGCTCCCTTTCGATGTCATGGTACATGCCCAAATGGTAGCACCGCCTGCCGATGAATGCAAGCGTCAATCGTGACGCGAAACGCGTGACGAGTGACGAGAAGGAAAGGGATCCGGCATACGGCTTACGGCATACGGCAACAGCACGATCACGGTCAATCCAGGAGTATTGCCGCTGCCGTCCGCCGTCTGCCGTCCGCCGTGCGCCTATCACGTCCACTTCTCCGGGAAAGCGAAATCTGCTATCATGTTCCCTCGCACCCCCATGAGCGTCATCATCCAGGCTGATTCGCTGCGCAAGACGTACGGCGACTTCGTCGCCGTGGACGGCATCTCCTTCGCCATCGAGGAGGGGGAGTGCTTCGGCTTCCTGGGACCCAACGGCGCCGGCAAGACGACGACGGTGCGCATGATCCACTGCGTGTCGCCCAAGAGCGGCGGCACGCTCACGGTGCTGGGCTCGGAGGCCCACGTCGACAACCGCGCCGTCAAGCAGCGCACCGGGGTCATCCCCCAGGAGATCACCCTGGACAACGACCTCACCGTGCGCGAGAACCTGCAGGTGCACGCCCATTTCTTCGCCATCCCCGGCGCCGAGGCGCGCCGGCGCATCGGCGAGCTGCTGCGCTTCGTGGAGCTGGAGAAGCGGCGCGACAGCAAGATCTCTGACCTCTCCACCGGCATGAAGCGGCGCCTGCTCATCGCCCGCGCCCTGCTCAACCAGCCGCGCCTGATCATCGCCGACGAGCCGACCACCGGCCTCGATCCGCAGGCGCGCCACCTGATCTGGCAGCGCCTGCGGCAGCTGAAGGGCCAGGGCGCCACGCTGGTCCTGACCACGCAGTACATGGAGGAGGCGCAGCAGCTCTGCGACCGCATCGTGATCATGCACCAGGGGAGGATCCTGAAGGCCGGCGCGCCCGCCCGGCTCATCGAGGAGGAGATCGGCCGCGAAGTCGCCGAGGTGCGCGCCGCCCCCGAGCGCGACGCCGCGCTGCTGCCGCTGCTGGTGCCGCTGGCCCGCGGCCACGAGCGCGTCGGCGACACGCTGTACTTCTACTGCGACGACGGCCGGCCGCTGCTGAAGAAGATGCTGGAGCTCGACCTGCCCGACACCGTCCACCGCCCGGCCTCGCTGGAGGACGTCTTCCTCAAGCTCACCGGCAGGAGCCTGATCGAATGACCTTCTCGCGGCGCATTGTCTGGGTCTTCTGGCGCAACCTGGTCTCCTACAAGCGCTTCGTGCTGACCACCTTCCTGGCCAGCCTGATCCAGCCGCTCTTCTACCTGATCACCTTCGGCATCGGCATGGGCGCCTACGTCGGCTATTTCGGCGGCAAGCCCTACCTGTATTTCCTGGTGCCGGGCGTGCTGACCACCTCGGTGATGATGAGCGCCACCTTCGAGTGCCTCTACGGCACCTTCGTCAAGATCGTCCACGAGAAGCTCTACGACTCGCTCATCGCCACGCCGGTGTCGGCCGAGGACGCCGTCGCCGGCGACATCGCCTGGGGCGCCTTCCGCGGCCTGGTCAGCGGCGGGCTGATGATGGTGGTGGCCATCTTCATGGGCATCCTGCCCGTGTCGCTGCTCAGCGTGCTGCTGCTGGTGCTGCTGATGGTCTTCATCGGCGTGCTCTTCGGCTCGCTGGCCATGATCGTCACCTCGTTCGCCCCCAACTTCGATTTCTTCAACTATTACTCGGAACTGGTCATCACGCCGATGCTCTTCTTCTCCGGGGTCTTCTTCCCGCTCGACAAGTTCCCCGGCTGGATGAAGACCCTGGCGCAGTTCCTGCCCCTGACCCACGCCGTGGCCATCGCCCGCGCCATCTTCAACGGCACCTATGGCCGCGGGCTGGTCTTCAACTTCCTGGTGATCCTGGTGCTGGAGGTCGTCGCCTTTCTCGCCGGCGTGAGCCGGATGAAGCGCCGCCTGATCAAGTAGGCCACCGGCGGCGGAGTTTCCCCCCCGACCCGCGAGGCTCTTACTTCCTCACGATTGGGAATTGACTGGCCGCCGGGGCTTCGCTCCCGGCGGCGGAGAGGGCCAGCAGGGCGAACGACGCCAGCCAGTGTTCTCCCTCGTAGTTCCCGCCGGTGACCGCCGCCAGCGAATGGCGCAGGTGCTCGTCGGCGACGGCGCGCAGGTGGCCGTAGCCCGGCCGGGCCGACAGCCCGTACAGGCACCAGGCGCGGCTGAAGTTCAGGCCGTCGAGGTGGACCAGCTTGCCGTCGCCGCGGTCGGAAACGACGCCCGGCGCCAGCGCGAACTTCCGGTCGGCGAGCTGCGGCAGGAAGCCCCGCAGCCAGGCGGCGAACTCCCCTGCGGGCAGCACGCGGCGCATCAGGTCGGCCTCCTCCAGGCAGGGGGAAAGGAAGTCGAAGCCGGAGGGCTCCCAGCCCAGGGGGCAGCCGCGGTCGCGCTGGAAGAAATCCCGCGCCCGCTTCTCCAGCAGGGTCTGCAGCTCCCGGTCGCCGAGGGCAACGGCGTAGTCCCAGGCGAAGGCCATGGCGAAGGCGGTGTTGGCATGCTCGCCGACGCGGACCGGATAGACGAGCTTGGGCAGGAACTCCAGCCAGCGCTCCACGACCACCCCGGTCAGCGGCCGCAGGTTCGCCTCCAGCTGGCGCGCCAGCGGGTCGTCCCAGCCGTGCAGCTCCGCCGCCAGCTTCAGCAGCCAGGCCCAGCCGTAGGTGCGCTCGAAGGACTTCTCTTCGGCCCGCTGCAGGTAGCGCACCTCGCCCAGGACGTTCTCCGCCGCCAGGTTCCCGGCCAGCGCGGCGCGGGCGGCGGCGGCGGCACCGAGATCGGGAAACTGCTTCAGCAGCCGCACCAGCAGCCAGTGGCCGTGCACCGACGAGTGCCAGTCGAAGCAGCCGTAGAAGGCGGGGTGCAGGCCGCGCGGCGAGCCGATGTCGGCCGGCGCCGCCAGGGTCTCGCCGGGCTTGTTGGGGAACTCGCGCTGCAGGCAGCGCAGCGGCAGCTGCGCCAGGCGCTCGGCCTGCCCGCGGGTCAGCCCCTGGCCGGCCAGGGCCAGGGAACAGGACAGGAGCATCCAGACGATCGCGCTTCTCGGTTTCATCGCCTGATTCTGGGCGTTGGCGCGTTCGCTGTCAACATCACGGCCGATGTTTTTGCTATTTCGCGGCGGATCCGTATAATGACAGGCGGGCCGCAAGGAACCGCCCGGCCCGGGAGGGAACATGTTCGTGTTCGACCGCATGGACGAGAAGCTGGTGCGCGCGGTGATCGAGACCATCCCCGCCGAAATCACCGTCATCGACGCCAACGACGAGGTGGTGGCCTGGAACAAGAGCGACACCCGCCTCTTCCACCGGCCGCAGACCAGCATGGGGCTCAACTTCCGCAAGTGCCATCCCGCCGCCAGCCTGGCCAAGGTGGAGCAGATCGTCGCCGAGATGAAGGCCGGGACCCGCGACAGGGCCCGCTTCTGGATCCGGGCCGGGGTCGGCGGCGAACGCCACCTGGTGCTGATCGAGTTCTACGCCCTGCGCGGGGACGGCGGCGAGTACCTGGGCTGCATGGAGGTCACCCAGGACATCGAGGAGGCGCGCCGCCTCGAGGGCGAGCACCGCCTGCTCGACTGAGCGGGGACAGGGAGCAGGGAGACGGGCATGCGCCGCCGCCGGTTCGCCGTTCTGCTGGCGCTGCTGTGGACCGCCTGCGCCGCCGGCGGCGGCTCTTCCGCGCCGCCGCGTTTCGAGGGCACCCACGGCCTGTGGCGCAAGGCCATCGAGATCCACCAGCGCAACCGCGACTGGTACCCCGAGCGGGTGGTCATCCTCTCCGAGGTGCTAAACCGCCGCGGCCAGTCCTCCTCGCTGACCGAGATGGTCTTCCGCCTGCGCCTCGATGCCCACGGCCGGGTGCAGGCGGAGCTCGAACGCTCCCTGAAAAACGGCGAGGACACGACGGAGCGTACCCGCTCCAAGGTGACCATCCGCTCTCCCGAGGAAGGGGTAGACCCCGAGGACGACACGGCCTACTCCGTCTCCCTCACCGACAGTCCGTTCGCCGCCGCAAGCCAAGGCGCGGTGCGGGCTTTCGCCACCTCCGAGCGCGAGACGCTGTACGGCCGTCTTTGCCGGCGCTTCAATTTCACCTACCGCTCCGCCATCGTGCGCAAGGGAAAGGCCGAGGAGTTGACCTGGCGCGGCATGGCCTGGCTGGACGAGGCGAGCGGCGTGCCGGTCAAGCTGGAGTTCACACTCACCCCCCTGCCCGGCCTGGTGCGCCGCCTGTGGAGCATCTACCTGTACGACATCGAGAGCCCCGACCGCTGGGTGCTGAAGCGGGTGTCCATGACCGGCCACGGCGGCTTTTTGTTCATCCGCAAGAATTTTCGCACCACGACGACCTTCAGCCATTACCGGCGCGCGCCGGCGGCCTCCCGTTCCGGGCCGGCCGCCAAAACGGGCCATCCCTGACGCGCGCGCATCGCGCCGCGGACATCCGCGGACGGCCGGCGCTGACAGGCAACGGAAAATCGGCTATAATCGCGCGGGAGGCAACGCCATGGCTATCCAGGTGAACGACCGCATCGCCATCGAGGAGGGCGAGGTGCGCCTGGAGTTCGTCCACGCCTCGGGCCCAGGCGGGCAGAACGTCAACAAGGTGGCTACGGCGGTCAAGCTCTACTTCGACATCGAGCGCTCCGCCTCCTTGCCGCCGGAGGTAAAGCGGCGGCTGCGGTCGCTGGCCGGCCGCCGGGTCAGCCGTGGCGGCGTGCTGGTCCTCGATGCCCGCCGCTTTCGCACCCAGGAGGCCAACCGCCGCGATGCACTGGAGCGGCTGCTGGCGCTGCTCCGCCAGGCGGCCGTCCCGCCGCGTCCGCGCCGCCCGACGCGGCCCAGCGCCGCATCCCGCGCCCGGCGCCTGGAGGCGAAGCGGCGGCGCGGGGCGGTCAAGCAATCGCGGCGCCAGGGGCTGCCGGCCGATTGAATTTGCGTTTTTCCGCCCCTTGCCCTACAATCCCTCCGTCGAGTTGATCGCCGGCGGAGGTGCGCCCATGAGCGTGAAGAGCATATTCCGGGAAGGAATGAAGGAGCGCCGACGCCGCAAATCGCTGGGACAGCGCGGGCAGGAGCTCAAGCAGAAGGAACAGGCCCTGGCTTCACGGCTGACCGACCTGGGGCAGAAGGCCTGGGAGGCGAATGCGGATGTCTCCGCCTTTGCCGACCTGCGCTCCGCCCTCGGCGAGGCCCAGCATGCCATCGACGATCTCAGAGGGCAGGCGGAGCAGCTCCTGCGTCAGCAGCGGGAATCCGAGGACAAGCGCAAGCTGGAGGTCTCCCGGCTGGCCGCCGCCGTGAAGGAGGCCGATGAAGGGCTGCAGCGCGTCCAACGGAGCCTGAGCGAGCACAAGGGCACGCTGCAGGCCACCCAAAGGGAGTCGCTGCGGTCGCGCGAACGCCTGGCGGCCATTGCCCGCGAGCGCGGCCAGCTGCAGGGCAAGGCGGCCGGCGCCGATGCCGGCGATGCGGAGAAGAACGAGATCGCCAGGGGGCTGGCGCTGCTGGAGAAGGAGGAGGCATCCTTGCAGTCGGGCCTCGACGCCAGCGAGGCCGCTGCCCGCCCGGCCGCGGCGCTCGTGGCCAGCCTGCAGGAGCAGGCCGAGGGGGCCAAGAAGAAGCTCGAGGTGTCGCGCCAGGAGCAGAAGCAGGTCCTGGGCGAACTGGACAAGACGCTGGCAGCGCTGAAGGACGGCCTGGCCCGGAACGCCGAGAAGGCCCGCGCGGCCGAGACGAAGCGCCGGGAGTTGTATCGCGGGCTGGGCGGGAAGCTGGCCGCCGCCCCGGCCGCCGATCCCGCCCTCGCCGGCGAAACGGCCGCCGTCAACGCCGCGCGAACGGAGATGGAGGGGATCCAGGCGATGATCGGCGGCCTGGAGCGGCAGCGTGACCCGTCCCAGGTCAGCGCCTACAAGAAAATGACGGCCATCGTCATCGGCGGCACGCTGCTGCTGCTGGCCATCGTCACCGCCCTGGTCGTCCTGCTGGCGCCCAAGCGCCGGCCGGCGCCCTTGCCAGGCCAGGGCGATGCCGCGCGCAGCCTCCAGCAGCTGGCGGGACAGAACCAGAAGGGGCAGGGCGGCGCGATCGTGATCGCCTCGGAAAGGGCGCTGCGCGCGGCGCTGCCCGTTGTCCCCGGCTGGCAGCCGCGCGACGCACGGTACGACAGGGCAAGCCACGAGAACCTGGAAACCGCGATGCTGCGGGCCGATTATGCCGGCCCGGGAGGAGCTGCCGTCCATCTCCAGCTCACCGACGCCGGCACGGCCTCGGCGCTGCTGGCGCCGCTCAAGATGGTGATCTCCATGGGCATCCGCGTCGACGACGCCGGCGTGACGCAGCAGACCGGGACGGTCGGCGGCCTGGCGGTGGTGGAGCGCGTCGACAAGAAAGAGGGCGAATCCACCCTGGGCCTGGTGCACCGGGACCGCTATCTGGTCGAGCTCAAGACCCGGTCCGCCAGGGGGCTGCCGCTGCTGCGCGAATTCGCCGCGGCCATGGGCCTCTCCCGGCTGCCGTGAGCGCGCCGCATGTTGCCAAGGTGATTCCCAGGAAGTAGAATATAGACCCGGGAGGAAAGCATGGCTTTCAAGACGATCTTCGTCATCTGGCTCCTGATCACGGCCGTCTCCGGCGCGCTAACCTACGCCGTGAAGCTTCTCATCAAGGGGCACCCGCTGTGGCCCTGGGGCGTGCCCTTCCTGTACATCGGCGTGCTGATCCTCTTCGCGATGTACGCGCTCACCGCAAGAAAAAAAGAGTAAACCCGGCCGGCGGTTGACGGAAAGGCAAAACGACGCCATCATTGTATCCATGAAATATGCTACCTTTGTAATCTCATTTACGGCCGCCGCGGCCTTGTACTCGCTGCTGGCCAAGCCCGAGGTGAACATGGCCGACGACAGGCTGACACCCGCCGAGGAGCGGGTCATCGTGCACAAGGGGACCGAAGCCCCCTTCTCCGGAAAATATCATGCATTCAATGAAAAAGGGACTTACTTGTGCCGGCGCTGCGGGGCCCTCCTCTACCGCTCCACGGCCAAGTTCGACTCGGGCTGCGGCTGGCCGAGCTTCGACGAGGAGATCGCCGGTGCTGTCCGCCGCCGGCCCGATGCCGACGGCCGGCGCACCGAGATCCTCTGCGCCGCCTGCGGCGCCCATCTGGGCCACGTGTTCCTCGGCGAAGGCTTCACCGCCAAGGACACCCGCCACTGCGTCAATTCTGCTTCCATGAGCTTCATCCCCATCGACGGCCGCGGCACCGAGACCGCCATCTTCGCCTCGGGGTGCTTCTGGGGCGCCCAGCATGTCCTGCAGGCCCGCCGCGGCGTGCTGACCACCACGGTGGGATTCACCGGCGGCCACCTGTCCAAGCCGACGTACGAGCAGGTGTGCGGCGGCGACACGGGCCACGCCGAGGCGGTACGGGTCGTCTACGATCCGGCGCAGGTCAGCTTCGAGGAGCTGGCCCGGCTGTTCTTCGAGACCCACGACTTCACCCAGGTCGACCGCCAGGGGCCGGACATCGGCAGCCAGTACCGCTCGGAGATCTTCTATCTCGACGGGGCGCAGAAGCAGGCGGCGGCGAAGCTGATCGCCGAGCTGCGCGACCGGGGCCGCCAGGTGGCGACGCGCCTCAGCCCCGCCGGCGAATTCTGGCCGGCCGCGGACGATCACCAGCGCTACTATTGGAAGACGGGCGGCCGGCCCTATTGCCACGTGCGGCGCGAGGTCTTCTGAAGGCGCTTCCCCGCCGGGTCGCGGGCGCCCCTGCCGGCGGGCTTACCGCCCGAGGACGACCCGCTCGATCTGTCGCACCTGGTCGCGGTAGAGCGAGGTCACCCGCGTCCCGTAGTCGGCGATCAGCTGGATGATGTCGCGCGGGGCGTCGGGGCGGTCGGGGCCGTTGATGCGGTCGCCGGCGTCCCCCAGGCCGGGCAGGATGTAAGCCCTCTCGTTGAGCGCCGGGTCCATCCACAGCGTGTAGACCTCGGCCTCGGGCACCGCGCGCACGATGCGCAGCGCGCCCTTCAGCGTGGAGACGACGTTGAAGAAGCGGATGGAGCGCGGCGCCACCCCCCGGCCGCGCAGGTACTGGATCACGGTGACCAGGCTGCCGCCGGTGGCGTTCATCGGGTCGGCGAAGAACAGGTCGCGGCCGCGCAGGCCGTCCACGTCGAAGTAGGAGCGCTTCAGGTCCAGGATGTAGGCCATGTCGCTTTCGCTGCGGCTGTCGTCGCGGCTGATCTTGAACAGGGCGAATGGGGTGACCGTCCCGCGCGTGGAGTATTCCTGGATCTCCTTGGCCACGATCATCGACGGCAGCAGCGCCGCCCGCAGCATGACGCACATCACGCCGTCGCCGGTCATGGCGTCGATGTCGGGGATCTTGTGCACGGCGTAGTTGGCCGCGGGCACGGTCACCGGCGTGCGCACGAAGATCGGGTGGCGCCCCTGGCGCCGCGGCCCGGCGAACGCCAGGTGGAACAGCATCTCGTAGGCGCGCTGGATGTAGTAGACGAACTCCGGGTTGCCGGTGCGCACGTCGCGCAGCTTGGCCACCAGTCGCGACGCCTCGCCGTGGATGAACTCGGGCGTCTCCAGCGAGTAGACGTGGATGCGCCGCTCGCCCTGCACCACCTGCTGCAGGCGCTCGCCGAGCTCGTTGAACAGCGCCAGCAGCCGCGCCTCGGCCGCGGCGCGCTCCGTCGCCGCGCCTTGCTCCAGCACGGCGAAATCGGCCGCCGCGCGGGCGTAGAGCGCCTCGACCCGGGCGATGGCTTCGTTGTCGGCGGGAGAGAGATAGCCGTCGAGGTCGGCGGCCTGCAACACGACCTTGTCCATGAGCGTCCTCCTGGTCCGGCGTCCCGTTCGCGAGTATACCCCCGCTCACGCCCCGAGGCAAGGAAAGAAGCCCCCTCAATCCTGGGGCAGCAGATGGACCGAGGTCGCCTTGAAGGTCAGCATCGTCTCGCGACCGGGCTGCAACCCCATCTGGGCGCAGGAGGCGGGGGTGATGAAGACGGTCAGGGGAACGCCGGAGCAATCGACCGTCAGGGCCATCAGCGCTCCCAGGTCGGCGACGGCGGCCACCGTGCCGCGGAACGAGTTGCGGGCCGATGAGGAGAGCGGTCCGGCCGAGAGCAGGATGTCCTCGGGGCGGATGACGGCGGCGGCCCGACCCTCGCTGCGTTCGCTCAACACTTCGATGGCGAGCGGGCCGCCAGGCCGCTGCCCCCCTTCAAGGGGGACCAGCGGGCCGCAGTCAAGGAACGTCGTCCCGTCGCGCCGTGCCAGGCTGCCGGCGAGGATGTTCTCGGCGGCGGAGAACTCGGCGATGTCGAGCGAGAGGGGGCGGCCGAGCACTTCGGCGGCCGGCCCCGACTGCACCAGCCGACCGGCCTTGAGGAAGGCGATGCGGCCCGACAAAAGACGCGCCTGGGTCAGGTTGTGGGTGGCCAGCACGACTGTCCGGCCTTCGCGCGCCAGCGCGGCGATGGCGGCCTCGATGCTCTTGGCGCTCAGCGGGTCGAGATTGGCCGTCGGCTCGTCCAGCAGGTAGAGTTCGGGGGCGAGGAGCATGACTCGGGCCAGCTGCAGGCGCTGTTTCTCGCCGCCCGAGAGCAGGCGCGCTTCCTGCTGCCGGCGGCCGGCCAGGCCCGTCTGCTCCAGGACCCGGTCGATGGCGCCGGCGTCGGGGCGCAGCCCGCGCAGCCGGGCGGCAACGCGCAGGTTGTCCTCCACGCTGCCCGCCAGCAGCAGGGGCGCCTGGAACACGAAGCCGCAGCGCCGGCGCAGCCCGGTCCGTTCGCGGCGGCCGAGCGCGCCCAGCCGCTGGCCGTCGTAGAAAATGTCGCCCTCGTCCGGCCGGTCCAGCAGCCCGAGCAGGCGCAGCAGCGTCGTCTTTCCCGCCCCGTTGGGGCCGAGGACCACGTTGACCGCTCCCGGCGCCAGGGCCAGGTCGATGCCCGCCAGGACGCGCCGGCGCCCGGCGCGGCGCCCCAGCCCCTCGGCGCGGACCTCCATCACTTCCCCTGCAGCGCCTGCAGCGCGACGTTGATGGCCAGCGCCGCCAGCAGCAGCACGATGCCCAGGGCGATGCCGATCTCGAAGTTGCCCTTCATGGTCTCCAGCGAGATCGCCGTCGTCAGCACGCGCGTGTGCCCCTTGATGTTGCCGCCGACCATCAGCGTCATGCCCGTCTCGCCGATGACCCGCGAGAAGCCGGCGATGACGGCGGTCAGGAAGGCGAAGCGGGCCTGGCGGATGACGGCGGCGGCCAGCTGGCGGCGGTTGGCTCCCAGCGACAGGGCCAGGTCGCGGGCCTCGCGCGCCACCCCCTTCAGGGCGGCGAGGGACAGGGCCGTCATCAGCGGGAAGGCCAGCAGCGCCTGGGCCAGGATCATGGCCCCGGGGGTGAAGAGCAGGCCCAGCGCCCCCAGCGGGCCGCGGCGGCTGACCAGGCCGTAGACCAGCAGGCCGATCAGCACCGCCGGCACGGCCATGGCGGTGTTGACCAGCCCCACCAGCAGGCGCTTGAGGCGGAACTCCTTCAGGGCCAGGAACAGGGCGGCGGGGATGGCCGCCAGCGCCGCCAGCGCGGTCGCCGCGCCGGAGACGGCCAGCGACAGGGTGACGATCTCCAGGATCTCGCGGCCGGGCGGCAGCAGCAGCGCCACCCCCTGGCGCAGCCCGTCCAGGATGTAGCTCATCGCGGCGCGGCGCTCAGCGCACGACGTCGGGGAAGAACAGCGGCGCGCCATAGCGCTCGCGGCCGAAGTCGCGGATGATGGCCTGCCCCGCGGGGGAGCGGACGAACTCGGCGAAGCGCCGGGCCAGGGCGGTGTTCAGCCAGGGGAACTTCGCAGGCGAGACGACGATCACCGAGTAGGGGTTGAACAGGCTCGGGTCGCCCTCGGCGAGCACGGCCAGGCCCCCCGCTTCCCTGGCGTGGGCCAGCCAGGTGGCGCGATCGACCAGGCAGTAGGCGCCCTTCTCGACGGCGATGCGCAGCGTCGCCTCCATGCCCGTGCCGCTCTCCAGGTACCCGGCGCCGCCGGGCTCAACGCCCGCCGCCCGCCACAGCCGGCGCTCCTTCTTGTGCGTCCCCGAATCGTCGCCGCGCGAGACGAAGGGCGCGCCGGCGGCGGCGATGCGGCGGAACGCCTCAACGGCGGCCAAGCCCCGGGCCAGGGCCGGATCGCCGGCCGGGCCGACCAGCACGAAGTCGTTGTGCATGACGTCGAGGCGCTCCAGCCCGAAGCCCTCGGCGACGAATTTCTCCTCGGCCTCGCGATCGTGGACCAGCAGCACGTCGGCGTTGCCGTCGCGGCCCAGGCGCATGGCCTGGCCGGTGCCCACGGCGATCACCTTGACCGTGCAGCCGTGCAGTTTCTCGAAGGGCGGGATCAGGGCGTCGAACAGCCCCGAATCGAGCGTCGAGGTGGTCGACGCCACGGTCAGGGTCCCGGCGCCCGCCAAGGGCAGCGCCAGGGCCGCGGCCAGCGCCACGGCGATCCAGGCGGCGCTCGTCTTGTTCATATCGTTCCCCCCACGGCGGCCGGACCGCGCGCTCAGCGGATGCGCACCCGCTCGCCGCCCTTGTTTTCGGTCACCTGGCCGATCAGGAAATGCTCCTCGCCGGCCTGCTGCAGAACCGCCTCGACGCGGCTCAACTTGCGCGGGTCGATGATCAGCACCATGCCGATGCCCATGTTGAACACGCGGTAGCGCTCGGCCGCGGAGACGCTGCCGGCCTGGACCAGGAAGGAGAACAGCGGCGGCACCGGCCAGGTCTTCTCGATGACGACCGCGGCGTCGTCGGGCAGGATGCGCGGCACGTTCTCCAGCAGCCCGCCGCCGGTGATGTGCGCCATGCCCTTGAGCAGCCGCTCCGCGAGCAGCGGCGCGACCGGCTTCAGGTAGGAGCGGTGGACGCGCAGCAGCTCCTCGCCGATGGGCCGCTCCAGGCCGCTCACCCGGCTGGTCGCCTTCAGGCCGAGCTCCTCGAAGACGATGCGCCGCGCCAGGGAGTAGCCGTTGGTGTGCAGCCCGGTCGACGGCAGTCCGACGAGCAGGTCGCCCCTGCGGATGGCCTTGCCGTCGACCACGTCGGCCTTGCCCACCAGGCCGACGATGAAGCCGGCGATGTCGTACTCGCCCTCCTGGTAGAAGCCGGGCATCTCGGCTGTCTCGCCGCCCAGCAGCACCATCTGGTTGTCCAGGCAGCCGTCGAGCACGCCGGCGACCACCTCGCCCACCGTCGCCGGATCGACGCGGCCGGAGGCCAGGTAGTCGAGGAAGAACAGCGGCCGGGCGCCGTAGACGAGGATGTCGTTGACGCAGTGGTTGACCAGGTCGCGGCCGACGGTGTTGTGGACGTTCATCATGAAGGCGAGCTTGAGCTTGGTGCCGACGCCGTCGGCCGAGGAGACCAGGATGGGGTTCCGCGGCCCGCCCTTCAGGGGGAAGAAGCCGCCGAATTTGCCGATCTCCTGCACGCCCAGCTTCTTGACCATCGACTTGATGCGCGCGACGGCCTGGTTGCCGCGGTCAATGCTGACCCCGGCCTTCTCATAGGCGCTCCTGGGCATGGCTTCCCCTCCTGGCTGCTGGCGGCAGGCCTGATTCTACCACATTCGCGGCCGGACCGCCAAGCCGTGTAGGAGTCCATTACATATTGGACTGCTGCCCTTGAAGGCGAGCTGATTGAGC
>JAEAMF010001596.1_pt1 | contig 15540 bp, 13 predicted proteins | sample 8958721 | NCBI WGS metagenome assembly JAEAMF01 (sample SAMN16933255, study PRJNA681124) | bioreactor sludge metagenome | isolation source: anaerobic bioreactor treating anionic surfactant - SDBS | place: India: Bengaluru | collected 2019-02-28
CGAAATTTTGTCGCGGTCGGGATTGGTATCGTGATTGGTTTTGGAAGTCGGTTAGACCGTGTTTCACGAAATAAATAAATCGATCCCGATTCCGATAGCGATCCCGATCCCGATATTCGCCGCGGCTCCCCGCTCTGCAATCCGAAGATTGCGAAGATTGTGGACACCCACTCATTCCAAATCTGTTCCGGCGCGAACCTTAATGCCGTAACCTGTTGTTAATGTTAGCAATAAGATAAAATGGTGCCGCTAAAGGGTTTCACTTAGCCGGGGGCTCATGGGATACACGCGGCAATCGTCGCCGTCGACGACCGGATGATTATATGGGTGTCCACAGTTTCACCACAGTTTCAATGGGTGTCCACAGTTTCAATGGGTGTCCACAGTTTCAATGGGTGTCCACAGTTTCACGGTTTTTCCATGGACAAAAACCGGCCGCGAATTACACAAATTGCACGAAAACAAGTAGATGGGCGGCAGCGCGAAGTTTTCCCTCCCGGCGCAGGCGATCACTCGAGGCCGGAGGCCCGCCCATTAGCAGGCCCCAATTTAGTGATCATTCGTAGAATGCGTGGCTTGCGGTTTTTGATCCATCCGGTTGCTGCCAATTCAGGCAGAATATATGTCAGGGGATTTCTGACGCGTTACACTAACCGAGTCTGGCCTTGTTTTGCATGGTGTCGGCTACCTTCTTCAAGCCCAGGCTTTCGAGCGTCTTTCTTGTCGGCCAGCCGCTGGACGTGTTAAAACCTTCGAAAGCATAGAATTTGGTCTTCCAATCCTCAACCTTGGCGCGATCCAGTTTCCGTCCCTCGGCGGATGCGTAGGACCATTTTTGAGTCTTGTGATCGAACATCGGCAGCAGATCTCCCCTGGAACCCTGGTCGTAGATGAAATCCGGGAATACCTCCATATCGCGGTGGCGGCCCTGTATCGTCCAGATAGCGCGATCCAGCGTGAAGATCTTTCGCCCGAGTTCCATTCCGTCGGCAAATGTAATGTTTTTGCCGGTAACGGCATTGAAGAACCTGGGCTCGGCCTGAGGAGTCGGCCCCCTGTAGTCCGCCGTATTGTTGGTGAAACACATGGGCCATCTCCAGCCGCAAAATCCATTGGATCCGATCCAGAATTTTTCATAGTGCTTGATCCAGGCAACCTGCTTGACCTTGTGTTCGGAGTAAATACCCGTAGGCCCGTCACCGTAATCGAGCATGAAGGCGTCGCCCTGGTAGGGAATCATGGCATCGGCCGTCATCTGAGCCGCCTGCTCGGCCGTCAGATACGGTTCTTTGCCGGCCATCTGGAATGCCACGGGCATCCAGTGGAGAGGATAGTTGGCGATGTTGTGCAGCATGAGATCCCTCTCTCCCATCAGGGACCCGAATCCCCACTCCGCCTCCGTTCTGGGATCATAGTGCATGGAGGTTCCCCAGTAAGCCAGATTCAAATTTCCTTTGGCGTAATCCTCTTCGTACGTTCCCCAATTCTTCGCGGCCCGGGCGAGGCCTTCGGTCAGATCCCTGCCGATCCCCTGGCGCGTGCAGATCTGTCTCATGAACATATCCAGGAATCCCATCGTACCGAAACGGTCCAGGGGCAGATCGCTTTCAATTCTCTTTCCTTTGCCGAGCAGCCCTCTTTTGTAAAGATCCTGGACGTAGCCCTGCATCGTCATAAAGTGCCAGTGGCCGAGGCCGTATTTCTGCATCAAATCGTTTCCCTGGCGTGTGAGTTTCAGGCTGGCGTTTTCCAGCCTGACCCCCGCGGTGCCGGCGCAGACAGATTCATTGCTGTCCGCGCTGGCCAGACGCTGACGGCAGCCTCTGGGACAGGAAGCGCATGCGGCGGCGCGTGCAGGCACCAGAGGAATGGCGTTCGCCCCGAAATAGGGATTGTTCGTCACATTGGCGCCGGCGGGGGAACCGTTGATCCAGAAGAACATCCCGCCGACCATGTCTTTTCTCCGCGGATCGTCCACGTCCCACAGAAATTGCCGGAACCACAGCCGGGCCTCCATGAACGCCTGGGGATCCGCGACGGGCGCGCTTCCCGTGCCGATGACGCTGATTGCCTTGAGATTTTTCGAGCCGAAGACTCCGCCAAAACCGCCCAGCGCAGCCTGAGAGCCGGGACCGTGCAACAGGGCGCCCAGCCGGCTTTTGTTTTCTCCTGCCAGTCCGCAGCAGACCACGGCCGGTATCTGCGTGGTAAAGCCGCCGCTCAACTCCGCCCATTCGCCATATTTCAGGCCGGGCATCACGCGCCGGGAAATTTCGTCCTGCGTGTCCCACGTGTCCATGCCCCAAATCCCGTCCGCGCTTTCAATTTTGACTTTGTCGTTGGCGATATTAATCCAGACGGGCTCGTCGGACGCTCCCTCAACCACGAGGCCGTCCCATCCCGCATATTTCAGCTGAGCCGTAAACCGCCCGCCGAAGTTGCTGTGCGCGAACCATTCGATAGGATATAGCATCGGTCCCAAACCCTGCACCTCACACCGTCCCGAACCCGGCATGAAAGTGCCGGCAAACGGATGGGCCATCATGATGATGAGATTCCGGGGATCGAACGCGTCAAACGGGAGCTGTCCGCCGACCAGGTCGAAGAAAATGGCGGATCCCATTCCGTGCCCGCCTCCGTATTCTTCATACATTGCGGTGGGAATAGTGCCGGCCGATTTGTTCGTCAGGTTCACCCTGAGTATCTTTCCCGTGTATCCACCCGTCATTGCCCTTCCTCCAGTCCCTATGTTCTCGATCGCCGTTTCGCTTGGCGGCTCAGTTGTATCGTTCTCTATAATCGCCGATGGAGAACCTGACAAGCCTGTCCAAATGAAACTCCAGTCTCAGTTCCTGAGAATGATATACATCAAACTCGCGCCCTTTCTCCATTTCTTCAAACCTTAATGTGGTTACGTCTTCGGAGATCACGCGTCCCAGCGCCGCCGAAGCTTTGGCCTTGCTCATCCCGATTTTCAGCCCGGTGCCTGAAACAAGATATTGCGGAGTTTCGTCGATCGGCCTGCATTCCCGGCACTTTGGCGGATTGGCGGAAAACTCCGCACCCGTTGCCAGGTCACTCGTCGTGATCGTGACATAAACCCCGTCTCTGGCCGCGCAAAACAATCCATAGGGACCCTCGTCATCGCCGACGGCATAATATCGACTGTAGGCAGTACGAAGAGTCGAGTGGAGTTTGTGATCTGTAATCAGCCTGTTCCCGACAGTCAGCCAATTCCTGGGAAACTGCTCTCTGATTTCGATCTTCTTACCCGTACTCCGCTCTTCAATACACTGGTGGTCGGCAAAAGAGAGAAATGGCGCGGTCAGCACGGGAATCAGTACAATAGACCACAGTCGGCGTTTCATGGTTGCGGCCTTTCATTATCGCCATTGGGTCAGTCCTTGGGATCCACATCCCGCACGCTGATCAGCCACTGACCATTCAGCCGCACGAGTTCATTGACTTCGCGGCCGGCGGAGGTAATCGGCCCTCCCGATGCGAAAACGCCCATCCAGTAGGCGTGGAATCGGGCGTGATCCTTGTCGATGAATTCAATATGGGGATTGGTCACGACGTGAAACATGCGCGATCTCTCCTTGCCGCTCTTCTTCTCGGCATCAAGTTGTTGCCGGGCATCCGCGATCATTTTCTTCAGCGCCTCCCGTCCTTTGATTGCAGTGGCGCCGCGTCCGAATTGTCCATCCGGAGCGAAAACGGCGGCGTACGCCTCCGCGTCGCCTGAGTCGAGCGCCTTTATGTACCGCCACATCAACTGATCGATCTCCGCGCGGTCCAGTGCGCGCGCCGGATCTTTTTCCGCGGCGAGGGAAACGGAAGCTGCCGCCGCCGACAACAGAAGTATGAAACAAACCAAAGATCGAATAGCAGCCATAACAATCTCCTTCTTTTGATATTCTTTTGTCTTCTATTGTTTTTCTTTTCCCGTGATTGCCTTCTTGTATTTGTCAATGGGGCCCGTTGCAAGATACCAAATAGGCCGTTCGACCTTCCTGAAATATATCGGGGCATGCTTTAGTCCCGCGGGGATAAAGACGGCGCAGCTTTTCGTGATAATGTGCTTCTCGCCGCCGATCCACAGTTCGACTTCGCCGCACAGATCGTTCGGATCTTCGGGATTCGTTCCGAGGAATACCAGGTACTCGTCAAACTCATGATCGTGTTCTTCCGCCGGGCTGCCCTTGCCCGTGATCTTCTTCCACCAGGCAGCCATGAAATAGTAGGCTCCGGGGACGACCTCCTCGTCGACGTAAAGGGGAAATTTCACGCATTCTTCCCGGAGCCTGGCCTCCTCCGGCGTTTCCGGGGGGCCGAATCCTTTCTTGGGTTTGTCGATGATATTTTTTGAGTATTTTAATTCGGACATGGGACATTTCTCCTGATGCGGATTGTTTGGATACTTGCTCGATCAAGGTCGAGCGTAATCGGTTTAACAAAAGTGCTTTTGAACCGCAGAATGCAGAAGGACCGGCCACATGCATTGCAGTTCGACAACCTACATTCGATATTCATTCTCAAAATTCCAGATATATGTTTGGCTGAAGCTCATAAAAGCCTCAATCCACTGAGAGCGGACGGCGCCTGTTCGCTTCGGCTCCCGGCTATGCTGATTCCTGCTCTGAACGTTAAACTGTGAAGCTATTGTGAGGGATTTGCCATTGAATTGCAAAACAGAGTTTTGAGGATGGCGGTTTTGGCATATGATTCCGGAGTGCGATCAATGTTTCCGCTGACATTGCAGGATGCGGCCCGGCTGGGGCGATTCTGCTCGACGCAGGCCGGACCGGTTCGCTCCAGACTCTATGCAATTCCCAACAGGAGGTAATTCGCTATGAACCGAAGGCAATTCATGCAATACGTCAACCATTTCAACCACCGCAGATTCGATAAAGTCGCCGGCTATTTCTGCCCCGATGTAACCCTGGCGTATCCCGACAACTTCATGGGCCCGCAGATACCCGGCAGGACGGGCAACACGCTTCACGGACCGAAAGAGTTCATCGCCAATTATGAGGCCATTACGGCCAACATACGCGAGGTCCTGAACGTAGGCGCCTTCCTTTCCAGGGGAAGGCAGTTCTGCGTCGAGCTCATCACCGAGTTCCATGTTTTTCAAACTCCTCCGGCAGGCGCCCCGGGCGCTCAATGGAAAAAGGGCGACACCATCGTCATGAACCAAATTGTGCTTTACGATCTGGATAAAAGGGGCAAGTTCAAACGCATCCGCATCTTTCATCATCGCTACCTTGATCCGAAGGAAGCAAAGCGCAGATTGGCCGGCTAAAAATGTTCTACCCGGCGGAACAAACCGAGCGAATCTCCGCAGAGCAAAGGATCCTGCGCTCTGAGAGATCCAACGGAATGAATCTGTGCCAATACAAAAGCGTCTCTTGCATCAGGTGCTGCCTCCCCCACATAGGAGGCGATTCGCACGTTGAGGATTCGGAGAGGGAGAGAAGCGCCTCTTTCGGCAAAGGCGAATTTTCGGGCTGCTTCAGGCATGCATCCCGATACCTGGGTCCGGGCAGCATCCTGATGAAGTTCAGAAATTTCCATCCTCTGAAGGATCCGCAAATAAACGCCTCGCAATACGAAGACTCCTTTCCGGATGTCGGAAGGAAGGAGATGGAAAGGCGGTTTTCGGAAAGAAGAAGGCTGTTTCTCGAAATATACAATCCCGAACAACCGAGGCAAACCCTTCTTCGGTACATGAAAGCCGCTCAGAAAAATGAAGGGTACAGGTATCGGCCCGCAGCGGACGCTGGGCCCGTTTCACTATTTCTCGCAGGATCGGTTCCCGCAAACCACCGTCAAAAAGGGGAGCTGCCGGAGTGCCAGCTGCTGGGATTTGTCGATGGGAAAGGGAGGGCCGGGTGCATGGCACACCCGTTGGCGGAGACATCATGCGGCTTCGACGGGCGTGACCACGCGGGATTTTTTCATCATACCGGCTGCTGCAAAAACGTCGGCTGCCAGGCGAGCGAGGAATTCAGGTTTTTAAGCGCATCGGCCGTGAAAATATTCGACCAGGCCGTCGCGGGGATGTCCTGGTACGAGTACAGCAGGCACGCGACCTCTGTGCTCGTCTACTATCTGAGGAGCTACGACCACCTATTCCAAAAGTTTGACATAAGAGCGATTCCGGATGCGACGAATTTGCGGCGGCTCGTCGAGTTCACCAACAAACTCTATGATGAATGGCCGCTGAGAACGCCGGGCCACGATTCGGACCGCATGAGTTCTCTGGACATCCTTTTGACGGACATCCCACTGCCCGAAAGAATAACGTACATCGCTCTCGACAGCCGGTTCAAAACGGATCATTTCGCCAGTCAATTGCGGCAGGCCAGAAAACATCTTGAAGACAGCCTCGAATTGTTTGCCCGCAGCACAAACGGTTAGCGGAATCGTGGAACCGTGGCGTGGAACCGTGGACACCCACCTGGACACCCACCAACTGGCAACCGTGGACACCCACCAGGTGGGAATCGTGGACACCCACCAAATGGAATCATGGAATCGTGGACACCCATTTAATTAGTTTCTGTTGGGAACCGTTGGGAACCTTGGGAACCGTGGACACCCACCTAATCGACGTGGGAACCGTGGAATTGCAATCATGGACACCCATTTAATTAGTATCTGTCGCGAAATGCACGGTCCAGGCCCGAAGGGCCGACAGAGAATAGCCCCGGGCATAAGCCCGGGGGTGCGGACAAGTGAGTTTCGAGCCCCGAAGGGGCGGCACAATGTATTCTGCTGATTGATTTTAGTGTCGCCCCTTCAGGGCTTTGCAGTTTTGTCATCCTTACCCCGGGCTCACGCCCGGGGCTATTCTCTTGCGCCCCTTCGGGGCTCAAAGAGAGTTTCGCGACAGAAACTAATTAGTTACTATCGCGAAACTCGTTCCCAGCCCTGAAGGGGCGGGGCAGCAAGAATACAAATTGTGGAGATAACATGGAGATAACAATCGTGGACACCCATTTCATTGGCGTTTGCTTCGGCATGAGCCCCAATTCGGTAACTCTATATTAATGTTGGCAATATGGGAAAGGATGCCGACAATCGGCTTCGCCGTGCCGGGGATACCGGCGGGTAGCATATGGAAACATTCAATCCCGTGCCGGCCGGATGAGACAATGGGTGTCCATAATTCATAGTCTTCGCCTGCAGGCCAAATCGAAGTAGCTGTTCATTTTGCAGGAAGACTGTGGTACTCTCCTATTCGTCCGGTGGAAACTGCCTCTTCTTGTGCGGCGCGGAGAATCACCTGAAAGCTTGCCTGACCTGATTCCTCCAGAATCATCCCTGCACCGAGCCACAATCCATCGCATATGATCCGGATAGCGCGCATCGAGCATTGGGCTTCGATTGCGTTTCTTCCGGCATAAACAAGGAGCGATGTCATGGGTCGAAAACTTTTTGTCGGCAATCTTTCGTTTTCAGTGGGAGAAACCGAACTCAAGCAGCTGTTTGAACAAAAGGGGGGCGTCGAGTCGGCGACTGTCATGCGGGACCTCGACACCGGGAGGTCGCGCGGATTTGGCTTTGTCGAGATGAGTACAGATGATGCTGCCCAGAAGGCTATTACGGAGCTTAACGGTTTTTCCGTGGAGGGACGCAATCTCACCGTCAATGAAGCCCGTCCTAAGCAGGAGCGTCGCGGCGGCGGATTCGGCCACGGTGGTGGCGGCGGCCGTCGCCGGGAATCACGCTGGTAATGCTGCTAAATTAAAGACCGCCGCATGCATCGTGTCAATTTGACAGGCAACGCAATCCTTGGCCCAAAGCTATTGCTTCGCGCAACGACTGCCTTGTCCTATTTCCCAACCGATTTCCCAGTCCTGGAATCCTTCTCTTTGCCTCGCTGTGTTCCTTGCCTGTTGATTGAGTCCAACAATTACGAAATGAGAAATTGCAGATGACCAGACTATTGCTGACCGGGGTGTTTAAACCATTCGGAGTCAAAGACGATACGAGCGAACCGCTGTGTACCATGGAACTCCTCAACAACCAGGTCACGCGCGAGCAGGGTATCCACTCGCCGCGATCCAATAATCCAAGTTTCGCCCTCTACCTTCTGGCCGAGAACATCCATGTTCCCACGACGGTGCTTGATTTTCCGACGTGGGAGGAATTCGCCGAAGAGATCGATTCCGGGAACTATACCCATGTGGGGATTTCATTCATAACGCCCAATGTGCTTAAAGCCGCCCGGATGGCCAACTACGTCAGAAGCCGCTCTCCCCGCACGCGGATCATCCTGGGAGGACACGGCACCGCCGTTCCCGAACTGCAAACGCTGGTGGATTGCGATGAAATATGCCACGGCGAAGGGATTTCCTGGCTGCGAAAATATTTCGGAGAACACACCGACCAGCCCATCGTCCACCCCGTTGTGCCGTCCGCCATTAATTCCTATATCTACGGCGCGCCCATCATGGGGAAAGCGGGCATCATCATTCCCGGAGTCGGTTGTCAGAATTCCTGCCGTTTCTGCGCAACTTCGCACAAATTCGACCGGCAATACACGCCGTTCCTGCGCACCGGATGCGACATATTTGCCGCCTGCCGCAAATCCGAAGACGCAATTGGCGTGGACGATTTCGGATTGATGGACGAGAACTTCTGCAAGGATCCCTACCGCGCCCGCCAGCTGCTTCAAGAAATGGAAAAGCAGGGGAAGGCGTATACCTTCAGCACTTTCTCTTCGGCGGAAACGATCCACAGGCTGGGAATCGATTTCCTGGTCCGCCTCGGAGTGAATTTCCTGTGGATTGGAGTCGAATCCAAAGCCAACATTTTCGAGAAAACTCAAGGCGTCGACCTGCACAGCCTGATCGCGGACCTGCAGGGTCACGGTATCACGGTGCTGGCTTCCGCCATTCTGTTCCTGGAGCATCACGATAAAGAAACCATCCACGAAGATATCGACTGGGCGATCAACCTGGAATCGGATCTGCTTCAGTTCATGGAACTGGGTCCGACGCCGGGAACGCGTCTCTATCAGGATTACGAAGCTGAAGGCAAAATAATCGCCGGCATTCCCTGGCCGCGGAAACACGGTCAGGACGAGATATGGTTTCATCATCCCCATTTCACGCTGCCGGAAACCGCCAACTATCTGCGCGAAGCTTTTATTAAAAAATATCTTACCCATGGACCCGGTGTGCTGAACATGGCAAGAACCGCCGTTAAAGGATATCTGCGGGTGAAGGCGGAGATCGAGGAAAGGGAGAAATCAGGATTGGTATGGGATCCCCAAACCCTGCGATACATTTCCGGCAAGAATCCCGCTCCCGATGAATTCATGCGCCGGCGCTTGGAAACCATGAGGAAAAACGCCCTGCGTTTCAGGCCTGCGCTGAGCAGCACCCTAAAATATGCTCCAAATTCGCAGGCCGCCGACAAGTGCCGCGCGGTGATGGCGATTTATCATGCGGCATTCGGGCCGATGGCCTTCATGGATCGAGCGAAATCCGTTGCAGTGCGTCTTCTGGCAATGCGCGAGAGTCGCAGGATGAGAAAAGAGGGCACCATCATGCGCCAGCCGGCCACCAATCGCGTCAGCTATCCCAGCAGACCGCTCAAGCGCGCCCCGGAAGAAGGCTTGGCAATCACCCCGATTGTCGGCCAAACGGAAATGGAAGCAACCATCCGTTCCGTATAAAAACCGCGCGATATCTAGTTTTTTGAGCGGGCTGAAGCCCGCGTGTTCATCGAATAACCATCTTCCTATCCGAACCGAAGCCCAGGACTGTCCAAATCAGGTTTCAAGAGTGTCAACTGCCCTGACGGGACGCGCTGCGGCGTTTGCCTGGTGATTGTCTTGAAACGAGCTACCGCCTATGGAGGGGCTAATAAGGAGTGCGTCCCGCTAGGGACACTATGATAATAGCCCGGCACTTCAGTGCCGGGATAACCATTTGCGAATCAAGGAAGTCCCGTAGGGACGACTGAATTTGGTCAGCCGTCCCTACGGGACTCCAATGTTTGTCTTTGGTCAACGTCCCGGCACTTCGTGCCGGGCTATTTTCACAGCGTCCCTGACGGGACGCATTGCATCGCCTGGATTCTGTGCCGCGCCTTTGGTGCTCGACGTAAACGACCGTTCTCATGTAATGGGTCCCTGACGGGACGCATCGAACCGCATCCTGGGGGCATCCTGATACCACCGCTCTGCAGGTGGAGTATTCATTTGGAGGCGGAAGCCCGGACCCACATATAAATGATTGGGTGCGGCCCTGTCCTTGGCTTAGGATTCATATAGCTTGACGGGTAGATGGGAACGGACTAAGATCGTTTCATCATTCGATAACCATTTAGACTGCGGAGTTGTTATGTCCTTCGTTCTCATTCGTGGCGGAGGCCCCATCGCAAGTGGAGTGGCGCTTCGCCTACATCAATCCGGTTATTCTGTCGTAATCAGCGAAAAGCCGATGCCTCTGACGACGCGTCGGCGCGTTGCCTTTGCCGAGGCGGTCTACAGCGGCGAGGTCCGGGTGGAGGGATGTGTGGGTTGCCGTGTGGACGATCCGAACGATACCGAGTCGATCGAGCGCGTGATCGCCGGCGAAATGATTCCTGTTCTGGTCGATCCCAACGGTGAAGCCATATCGCTCCTGCACCCCAAGGTGGTGGTGGAAGGCCGCTTGCCCACATATCCTCCGGCCAAAATGCCCGAATCCATTCAACTGCTGATTGGATTGGGCGCCGGTTTTGTGGCGGGCGAAAACTGCGACGCCGTGATCGAGACCAACCGCGGCGACAAGCAGTGGCGTGTGATATGGGAAGGCGCCGCCAATATTGAAACTACCGATCATGAAACGGTCGCCGGACGAACGGATGTGCGCATTTTGCGCGCTCCAGTCGACGGAGCCGTCGAGAATTACGTCCAAATCGGCGACCATGTGGTTGCAGGGCAATCCATTTCGCAGATTTACGGCCATTTTGTCTCGGCTCCGATCGACGGCATTATGGTCGGAGTCATCCATCGAGGATTAACGGTTAAGCGAGATACTAAAATCGCGGAGATCGATCCACGGAATGATCCGCGCCTGTGTGATCAGGTCCCCGATCAAGCGATTGCTGCGGCCGGAGGCGTTCTCGAAGCCATCTCGAAGAAATTCGGGAAATTTCGGTGACGGGCGCCTAAAAATCCGGAATCATCTGAATTGCGTTGACTGGCCGGGAAATAAAGCGAGAGCTGGAGATTTCGGCCTCCAATCGCCGTTCTTAATAATCCGGCTCGCACAATCACCGCCAGGGAATCTATGAGGCCATGCCTTGGCTGGGAGTTTCTGGAAAGCTGGTCACGTGAACGCCGATAGATTTCCCCGGCATTTCGGTGATTCGGTCTTGCGCCGGCTCCCCGCCTATAGACTGCCCTGTGAGTCTTTGAAGCTCTGTTCGACAAACGCTTGGAGATATGTAAAAGAATAAGCACTGCACGCTGTTCGGATAACTAAGGGCGGCTGGAAATGAATATTTCCTCTCCTTCATCGTCGATTACGCGGCGCTTTTTCCTTGAAAGGAGCCTGAAAGGAGCCACGGCGCTGGCTCTATCGGGACTTGCCACTTTCACTCCGCCAAAAGCGATCGGGGCGGATCAATATCCGCTTTTCCTCGACCTCCCCCTGCCGCAGTATCCGGCGTGGGCTCCCGACGGCAGGCTCTTCGTTACGTTCATCGCGGAAGACGGGAGCTACGGCCTTTTCCAAAAGAAACAGGGAGCCTCCGACAGCTATCTTTCCGTCGGTTCTTCCGTAGGGCGCTTCAACTGGCCCCAGGGCCTGGCTGTGGACGATGCAATCGCCTATGTCGTGGACAGCAACAACGGGCGGATTCAGCGGTACGATCTCGCCGCCCAAACCTTTCTCGAGCCTTTCGGCGGGCTTGGGAAAAAGAGCGGCCTGTTCCTGAGACCCCAGGGGATCTGTGTCCACGACAACGAGATTTTCGTTGCAGACGCCCGAAACCACCGAATCCAGGTCTTTTCCCGTGAAGGCGCGGTAAAAAGAAGCTTTGGAGAACTGGGCGACGCCGGCGACCAGTTCCGCCTTCCGGTCTCCTGCGATGTCTCTCCGCGAGGGGAGGTCTTTGTGGTGGATTCCAAGCACGCCCTGATCAAGGTTTTTGACATCGAGGGGCGTTTCCTGCGCAAGTTCGGGGGACTCTCCTCCGTCCGCAAAGAGCCGGGGCTCCTGAATATGCCGAAGGGGATCTGCCTGGATAGGAAAAGAGATATCGTTTTTGTCGCCGATACCGGCAACGGCAGGATCCAGGTTTTCGACAACGCCGGCGGATTCCTCCGGCTTGTCGAAGCGCCCGGCATGACGTTGAAGACTCCTCAGGGATTGGCGTTGCTGGATTCCGGGGTGATGGCCGTCTCGGATCCGGATTCAAACAGGGTGTGGATAACGACGGTATAGCACATAGAATGCTCACGATCACGACACTATTCCTTTTCGCCGTTTTCATCGCCGCCGAGTTCTACCGGTTCAGGCACCGCATCACCGGTTCAGTCCGCGAGATACTCCCCTTGCAGGGAGATCCCACCGGACTGACCGGCGCCCGCCTCAAGGTAACGACGTCCGAAGGCGAACTCACCGCCTTCGCGTCCGGCTGCCAACTGTGCGTCTACCCAATCGAAATCGGGGAAACGGTATCACTTGTCCCGGGGCCGGACGGATACATCATGCAATCGCCCTGGATTTCAAGGCGGAAACGTACTACTTGCGGGAGAGCGATGACACTATGACCGCATTTCTCTCTTCCTACGTCGGCTATGTTACGCTTTCCATATTCCTGATTACCGTTATCCTCGCTCTCTTTAAAAAAATCACTCTTCCCATCCAGACGATCCTGGTTTTGGTAACGCTGGTCATGCTTCTGATCGGCATTGTCGAGCGTCTGCTCCTGGGAGGAATGACTTCCGTCCTGCTGCTTCCCAACGAAATTCTCGGCGGCATCATCGTTCATCCTATTACGGCGCTGCTTGCGGGGCTGCTCCTGGCCGGCGCGCTCGAGGCAACCGGAGGTTTTGAAGCGATCAAGGCGATCCTTCTGAAACTTAAAAATTCGCCGCTGGGGCTTCCGGGCACTCTGGCCATTCTTGTGAATCTTCCCCTGCTCGCGCAGCTTCCCTGCGGGCGAATCATCGCGGCGGCCATGCTGCCGCTGCTGTTCTCGTTCGGCGCCTACGGCATGCGGATTCTCGGCCGCGATCAGATCATCATCCTGGTGGCCGCATTTGCCCGCAATGCTTTCGCCTCCTGCGGCCCCTCCCCCATCGGGGGAGTGGGACAGAGCGGCGAAGGCGTGCTGGGAGCCTTTTTTGCGACGGCGAGCACGGGCATTCTTCGCGGACCCGAGAGCCTGGCGCTGATGATAGGCACGGCGATGATGGCCCTGTTTGTCTCGATGATCACGCCGCTGTTGTACCCCCAGGGATCGAGCCTGAGAGATCCAAAGCCCGAGTCGGCGTCGGAAGCGGCGACGCCCGAAATCCATCCTCCGCTCACAGGCTACATAAGCCTGCTCATTTTCGCCGCGGCGCTCCTGATTTCGCTTTTTCAGCCGCTGGGCAAGATGCCGGTGCAAACCGTTCTGGTGGTCGCGGCGCTTCTCATGCTTCTTATCATTGCCTTTCAGCGGGGCTTTTTGCGGGCCACGGAGGCGCTCATGGGAGGCATCATCCTTCTTCCCGCCTCGGCCATGATCGCCGGCTTCATGGCCGCGGGGGCTCTGGCCGCGACGGGAGGCTTTGACGCCCTGGGCTCGATTATGAGGGGGCTCAGTAAATTCACGCTGCTCGGAGTAGCCGGGATGCTTGCGATCTTCGTCCAGCTCCAGACGATCATTCCCCTGGCCTGCTCGCGCATCCTCGTGGCCGCGCTTGTGCCCGTGCTTTACCTTTTCGGTCCCGCCCGCTTCAACCTCCTCAGCTGGGGACAGCTGGCCGTGGTTATGGCGGCCTTTATCATCAATGCCACGGCTTCCTGCGCCCCTTCTCCCGTGGGAGGCGCCGGAATGATGGCCGAGGGGACGCTGCGCGCCGAGACGGGATATCTGAAAGCCGGATTCTCGTTTGTGAGCATGGCGATCATGGCCCCGATCGCCGCTTTCACCATGAAGCTGATGACGCTGCATTCCTTTTCCGCGGGAGAAATGGGCAGCAGATCTTTGGGAAACCTGCTGCTGAGTCTCGGGCTCGTTGTCGCCGTCGCCATCGTTGTGCTGAAGGGCGTCCGGTGGATGGCTTATCGGAATCCCGAGGGCGCATGGAACGCCAATTTCACCGGATTTCTCGCGGCCGGGATCCTGGCCGGAGGATCCCTCGCATTCGCCGTATTCGGTGTCGACGGCCTTTCCCTAATTCAAGGAGGAGTAGGCGGAGGCGTGGCGGCCTGCCTCATTGCTCTGATGACGCCGCGGACGCTGGTTGCATGATGAAGATAATCGTGTTTGTGATCGGGGGAGGGCTTTCGGGAATCATCCTGAGCTTCAGTCTCGGGATGAAATCGGTAAAGGAGCTTGTTCAGGGATTCGCCGGAGGCGCGATCGCCGGACTTCTCATGGCAATCATGCTCCCCGGATGATCCCAATGCAGGCGGGCCTTTGAGGTATGGAACAGGGCGAAGGAGATGGAAGAGGGAGAATATCGAATATCGAATGCAGAATATCGAAGTGGCGGTTGAGGGAATTGCACAGACATGTATCATGGAGCGCCGAAAGCGCGGATTTGGAGCCTCGAAGAGGCGGCAGGAAATAGGCCCGACCGTCAGGTCGGGATGGGGTAGGCGTCGATGACGGGGCGCTGAAGGTGCGGCACAAGGGCGGCGGCTGATAAATCGGAATGGTTCTATTTATGATAATTGCGCAGGTGCCGCACCTTCGGCGCTCAATAATTGCGGCGGCATTATCCCGGCCTTACGGCCGGGCCTATTCTGTGCCGGCGCTTCGCGCCTGGATGCTTTAAGGCATGGAATGGGGCGGAGGAAATGAAATCGGTGGGATATCGAATATCGAATATCAAATGCAGAATAGCGAAGCTTTTCCGGCGTGGTCGATTGTTTTAAACCTGAGGGACGAACATGTCCGACGGGGATAATGAACTGAAGAATAAAACCGGTGATGATTCGTCGAAGAGCGGCGAACCGGAAGCCTACGGCCGCTTCCAGCGCGGCGATCACGATCAGCCGACGATGCTGCCCGGCATCCGTCGATATCAATTCTTCACCAATCTCAAGCACCGCACTCCTTCGGAAGATCTCAACCGCCTTTCGATGCTCGCCATCGCGACTTCCCTCGGCCTCGTCGTTGCCAAACCCCTGTTCCACGGCAATTATCAAACAATCTACTGCTACGAATGCCGCGCCTGCTACGCCACGCAGGACAACTGCCCGGCGTCGATCCAGTACCAGGCGGAACTCACCATCAGCGCCCGGGCCTCCGACTACGCCAAATTCATACGCAACGGCGGACTCAACTGCATCCGCTGCGGCGCCTGTCAGGGAT
>JAEAMF010001604.1_pt1 | contig 15424 bp, 15 predicted proteins | sample 8958721 | NCBI WGS metagenome assembly JAEAMF01 (sample SAMN16933255, study PRJNA681124) | bioreactor sludge metagenome | isolation source: anaerobic bioreactor treating anionic surfactant - SDBS | place: India: Bengaluru | collected 2019-02-28
AGCGTTATGCCGTCCGGAAGGTGAAGAAGCTACCTTAACTGAACGGCATTACCGCGGACGCGGGGCTTTTTCCGTTTTGAGGCGTGCTGGCAAAATTGGATCCCGGCCTTCGCCGGGATGACGGTTTTTAGGGTTGTAGCTAGAACGATGCGCGCTTAGTACCTCTGGCTGTAAGACCGTCGTTCCGGCGAAGGCCGGAACCCAATTTCTGCATGCGAACCGCTTGCGCCTCAATCCCCCGCCAGCTTCATCAACACCAGCCCCGACACGATCAGCACCGCCGCCACCACGCGCATGGCGTTGAGCTGCTCCCCGAGCATCGCGACCCCGACCACGAAGGCGCCGACGGCGCCGATCCCGGTCCAGATGGTATACGCGGTGCCCAGGGGAATGCTGCGCATTGCCCAGGACAGCAGCAGGAAACTGGCGATGCTGCCGACCAGGGTGATGATGCTGGGCCAGAGCCGCGTGAAGCCATGCGACTGCTTCATGGCCACCGCCCACACCACTTCGAAGAGCCCCGCCAACAACAACAATATCCAAGCCATTCGGCCATCCTCTCAAAAAGCCGGGCCGGCCCGGTCGTAGCCCTCCCACGACGGGGAAGGCCGTTTCTCAAAAGGGCGCTATTCTACCCTTTCAGCGCTTTTTCCAGGTCCGGCAGCTCGGCCGGCTTGACCAGGTGGGCGTCGAAGCCGGCCTCCATCGCGCGCCGGCGGTCTTCCGGCGAGCCGTAGCCGGTGTGGGCCACCAGGCGGATGTTCGACAGCGCCGGATTCTTCTTGATGCGGCGCGCCACTTCGTAGCCGTCGATGCCCGGCAGGCCGATGTCGAGCACGATCACCTGCGGCTTGTGGCGCAGCGCCAGCCCCTCGATCTCGGCGGCGTCCGAGGTGGTGCAGGTCTCGTAGCCCATCTCGGCCAGCAGGAAGCCCATCATCTCCATGGCGTCGACGTTGTCGTCCACCAGCAGCACGCGCATGCCGCTGCCGCCCTGCTTGGAGGCCTCGGAATGATCCAGGCCCGCCGAATCCGCGCTGACGCGCAGCAGCGGCAGCTCGACCGTGAAGGTGCTGCCCATGCCGACGCCCGGGCTCTGGGCCGACAGGCGCCCGCCATGCAGTTCGATCAGGTGCGACACCAGGGACAGGCCGATGCCCAGGCCTTCCGGGGCGCGGTCCGGCGGCACGTCCACCTGGGCGAACATGCCGAAGATGCGCGGCAGGTTGTCCTCGGCGATGCCGATGCCGTTGTCGCGCACCGCGATCTGCACCCGTTCGTTCTCGAGCAGGGAAACGCGCACCGACAGCTCGCCGCCCTTCGGCGTGAACTTGGCCGCATTGTGCAGCAGGTTGCCCACCGACTGGGCCAGGCGCACCGGGTCGCCCATCAACCACACCTGCTGCTCCGGCAGCTGCACGTCCAGGTGGTGGCCGCGCGCCGTGATCAGGGGGCCGGCGGTCTCGATCGCCTGGGCGACCACGGCGCCCAGGTCCACCTCTTCGGTGCGCAGCACGATCTTGCCTTCGGAAATGCGGGCGACGTCGAGCAGATCGTCGACCAGGTGGGCCAGGTGGTCGACCTGGCGCGTGATGACTTCGCGCGCGCGCGCCTGGCGCTCGGTATTGCCGTCGCTGTTCGCGCCCAGCAGCGCGGCCGCGTTGCGGATCGGGCTGAGCGGGTTGCGCAGCTCGTGGGCCAGCGTGGCCAGGAACTGGTTCTTGTTGCGGTCGGCCGCGCGCAGCAGCGCTTCCATCTCCTTGCGCGCGGTGATGTCGCTGGTCACGCGCGCCACCCGGTACACTTCGCCGCGCGCATTGCGGACCGCAAACAGACGGTCGCGCACCCACTGCGTGCGCCCGTCCGGTCCGAGGATGCGGAACTCGTCGTCGTAGTGCGGCGCCTGCTGCAGCTGGCGCCAGCGCTGCGCGATGCGCTCGCGGTCCTCCGGATGCACGACGTCCAGCCAGCTCCCGGGCCGCTGGCGCAGCGCGTCCAGGCTACCGCCCCAGACGTCCGAATACGCGGGGCTGACGTACTCCAGGTCGCCTTCCGGCACGGCGAACATCCAGAACACGTCGTCGATGTTGTCGGTGATCTGGCGAAAACGCTCTTCGCTGTCGCGCAGCTGGACCTGGGTCTGGTGCATGCGCAGCAGCGCATTCACGTTGGCAATCAGCTCGTCGGCCTCGATCGGCGCCGCCAGGTAGTTGTCGGCGCCCCCTTCCAGCCCGCGGATCTTGTCGGCGCGGCCGGTCAGTGCCGCCGAGGTCTGCAGCACCAGCACCATGGCGCTCTCGGGGTTTGCCTTGATGCGGCGGCAGACTTCGATGCCGTTGATGTCCGGGAGCTTCACGTCGAGCAGCACCAGCGCCGGGTTCAGGCGCTTGACGATCTCCAGCGCGTCGGTGCCGTTGGTCGCCTCCACAACCTCGAAACCCGCTCCCTGCAGGATGCGGTTCTTGGCGTAGCGGGCGCCATCGTTGTCGTCAACGTTGAGGATCAGGGTGGAGTTGGCTTTCATGATTCGTTTCCATCGTGGCTGGGCTGCGGAAAGTGCCGCGGCAAGGTCAGCGTGAAGGTCGAGCCGCTGCCTTCCGTGCTCTGCACGTCGACGCGCCCATGCAGCAGTTCGGCCAGCTTGCGGCACAGCGGCAGGCCCAGGCCCGTGCCCTTGCTGCGCCGCTGGAGCGGATGCTCGATCTGGCTGAACTCTTCAAAAATCAGTTGCAGGTTGTCCGGGCTGATGCCGATCCCGGTGTCGAGGACCGCAAATGCGATCGTGTCTTGCTGCGCATCGTAGGTGGCCGAGACGCGTACCGCGCCGCGCTCGGTGAACTTGAGCGCGTTCGAAATGAAATTACGCAGGATCTGCGAGATCTTGCCCTCGTCCGAATCGAAGGCTTCCTTGAAATCGGAAGGCTCGAATATCAATTCTACCCGGCCTTCGTCGACCAGCGGCCGCATCATGCCTTTCAAGGCGCGGAACAGGTTGTCGATGACCACCGGCGCCAGCTGGACCTCGACCTTGCCGGCCTCGATCTTGGCCAGGTCGAGCAGGTCGTTGACCAGCTCGGACAGGTCGTTGGCGGCCTTGGCGATGAACTGCACCTGGCGCTCCTGCTCCGTGGTCAGGTCGCCGTCCATGCGGTCCAGCAGCAGCTGGGCCAGGGCGCGGATCGAGGACAGCGGGGTGCGCAGCTCGTGGCTGGTATTCGACAGGAAGCGCGACTTCATCTCGTCGGCGCGGCGCAGGCGTTCGGCCTTGTCCTCGATCTCGGCGTACAGCGCGACGATGCCGCGGTTGGTGTCTTCCAGTTCGCGCGTCAGCGACAGCAGGTCTTCCTGGCGCTCGCGCAGCTCGGCCAGCGTCCCCAGCAGCTCCTGGTTCTGCAGCTGCAGCTCCTGCAGCGTATTCGAGACCGGGCTGCCGGCCAGGCGGTTGCTGATCTCGGCCAGGCGCGCGCTATCGACGATGGCTTGCGGCGGCAGCGCCTTGCGCATGGTGACCGCGGTGACCATGCCCTGCTCCGGCTCGACCTCGCAGGAATCCATGAGGCGGTGCGCGCTGATCACGGCCAGTTCCGGCAGCGTGCGGCTGAAGCCCTGGCCGCTTCCGGGCGCCGTCGGGGCGCGCCGTTCGCCGGAGCCCGGGTAGATGACGACTTCCAGATATTGGCGTCCCAGGTTGCGACCCAGCAGGAAGGCGGCGCGCCCGCCCGAGCCCAGGTGGCAGGCGGCCCGGGCGATCTCGGACACCGCGGTGGCCACGCGCACCTGGTCCTGCTGCGAAAAGCCGAGCAACTCCGATACCTGGCGCGCCCGCTGGCGCACCACGACGACGTCCTGGTCGCTGTCCAGTGCCACGTTGAGGATACGGTGCAGGCTCATGTCAGCTCCCATGCCGGCGCACGACCAGCACCATGGCGTCGTCGCGGCGGTGGATGAAATCGCGCATCAGGATGGCCGCGACCAGCGCCGGGCTGCGTCCCGCCAGGCCGGGATACTTGTCCAGGTCCCACTGGGTCTGGATGCCGTCCGAATGCATGATGCACAGCGCCCCCTTCGGGAAAGGCAGCGCGAATTCCTGCACCTTGCGCATATTGTGGCCGACGATCCCGTTGTGCGACACCAGCGCGCGCCGGCTGCCGTCGATCACGCAGCCGCCGATGTTGCCCACGCCGGCGAAGCGCAGCTCGCCCGCATCGAAGTCGATGCGGGCGGTCGCCAGCGCCGCGCCGCGCGTCGGGCGCAGCGCGTCGTGGGCGGCGTGCATCAGCTCCCCGGCCTGGCCGCCCTTGCGGGCGTCGAGGACGCGGATCGCCGCCGCGGCGGCGCGCGCCGCCTCCGGCCCGTGGCCCAGGCCGTCGACGGCAAGCAGGGACGCGCCGCGGCTGTCGCAGCGCACGCCCCAGCCGTCGCCGCACTCCTCTTCGCCGGCCATCGGCGTCCACAGCGCGCCGATCTCGACGCCGCACGGTTCGGGCGGAGGCACATCGCGCCAGATGCGCATGAAGAAGGCGGAACCCTGGTCCAGCTGGGTGTAGGCATCGAACTCGTCGGCCAAACGGTTCAGCGCACCCAGCCCGGTGCCGGAGGTTCCGGCGGTGGATACACCGTCGATCAGGCTGGCATCCAGGTCACGGATGCCGGGTCCCTTGTCGATGGCAAGCACGTCGACCCCGATCCCGGCGGACGACTGGGCCGGCCCGACGTGGATCTCACCCTCGCCCGCATGCTTGAGGATGTTGGTGGCGGCTTCGGTGATGATCAGCGCCAGCTGGCCGGCGCGGGTCTCGTTGAAACCGAGCGCATCGGCCAGTTTCTGGCCGCTGCGCCGCACCGCCGCCACATCGCTCGCATGGTTGATCGCGAAGACTTCCTGCTGCGTGAGTGAACTGATCAGCGCTTCCATTTCACCACCAGCACGGCAGTGCCCTCTCCAGGACGGCTTTCGATGTCGAATTCATCCGCAAGGCGCTTCGAGCCGCCCAGGCCGAGGCCGAGGCCGCCGCCGGTGGTGAAGCCGTCGCGCAGCGCGGTATCGATGTCGGGTATGCCGGGGCCGGCGTCGACGAACAGCAGCCCGATGCCCTTGCGGATGCCGTCGTCCAAGCTGTCGAGGTAGACTTCGCCGCCGCCTCCGTACTTGATCGTGTTACGTGCCAGCTCGCTCGCGGCCGTGACCAGCTTGGTCTGGTCGACCAGGGACAAGGCAATGGCCACCGCGCGCTCGCGCACCTGCTTACGCAGGCCTACAACGTCCTCGTCCGATCGCAGGCGCAGGGTCACGCGTGCGGTGCGATGCTGGCGGTGGCGATCCAGCAGCGCGGTCTCGAACAGGACTGCGTCGGTATGCGCGCCGTTCATTATTTATAGCTCTTTCCCAACAAGGCCATGCCTTTCTCGACGTTCAGGGCGGTCTTGACGCCGTGCAGCGTCAGGCCCAGTTCGACGAGGGTGATCGCCACCGCCGGCTGCATGCCGACGACGACCGTCCGGGCATCGAGCACGCGCGCCATGGCGGCGGTATTGCTGATCATGCGGCCGATGAAGGAATCGACCAGGTCGAGCGCCGAGATGTCGATCAGGACACCCTTGGCGCCGTCGCTCACGATGCGCTCGGTGAGGTCGTCCTGAAGCTGCATGGCAAGGCGGTCGTGCATGTCGACCTGGATCGTCACGAGCAACAGGTCGCCCATGCGCAGGATAGGGATGCGTTCCATATGCTCTGCTTATGCCTTGGCGATCGTGGTGCCGGTGCGCTCGAGCGCGACCAGGAAGGCGTCGGCCAGGGTGGCCTTGGTGATCACGTCTTCCAGGTTCACGCCGAGGTGCACGATGGTCTGGGCGATCTGCGGGCGGATGCCGCTGATGATGCAGTCGGCGCCCATCAGGCGGGCGGCGGCGATGGTCTTCATCAGGTGCTGGGCCACCAGGGTGTCGACGGTCGGCACGCCGGTGATGTCGATGATGGCGATGATGGCGCCGGTGTCGACGATCTTTTGCAGGATGTTTTCCATCACCACCTGGGTGCGGGCCGAGTCCAGGGTGCCGATCAGCGGCAGCGCCAGGATGCCGTTCCACAGCTTGACGACCGGGGTCGACAGCTCCAGCAGCTCCTGCTGCTGGCGCACGATGATCTGGTCCTTGGTCTTCTGGAACACTTCGATGGTGTACAGGCCGAGCTTGTCGAGCAGCGTGCTGATGGTCCAGGAAGCGGCGCCGATCGCTTCGGCGTCGCCGTCGAAGCCGGCGCGCAGGCGCGCGAACAGGACCTGTTTCAGCGAGAAGACGAAGGTCGCGGTTTCGCTCGGGGTCGAGCCCGACTTGGCGCGGGTCGACGAGATTTCGGCGAGCAGGTCGCGCACCTCGTCCCACGAACGGTGGTCGATATTGTCCAGTTCGCCTGCACGGGTGGCGTTGCCGAGGGCGGCCAGGAACTGCTGACAATGGCTGCGCAGTTGCTCCTTGGAGCTGGACGTTCCGCGCACGATCAGCGCTTCCAGCTGTGCAATCCACTCCGCGGCGATCTCGGCCTGGTGTTCCTGGATGAGCTGGCTGATGCGTGCGGCGTAATCCTTCGTGGTCATCTGTTCGATTCCTAGATTGGATGGTTGATTTCAAGTGGGCGCTACGCGGAACAGGGCGTGCGATCCCATCGTTAAGTAAATAAACAACTATAACACTTATTGCATTCTGGTTACGGCACGGTTGTGTGGTGCGGGCGGGGGTTTCTCCACCCCGGCGAAGAGAAGGAAGCGCTGCGAGCGCGCCGGGTTTTCACAATCATAATGTTAATTGCACAGTTGAAATGTGTCGACTGTGACATATGCATCTCGGCTAGAATGCGGCCCCTTCGTCGGAGAAACCTGGGTCGCGTGATAAGAGAAGCATTGGGCAGGATGCCCGCGGAGAATCGAGAACACAACAAGCAGTTTGTCCTCATCGATCTGCTCAAAGGCGGCGCAGCCCAGCTGATGACCCAAGTCGTGTGCCGGCATTGGGCTGGCTTTCTTCCAATACGCCGGCAAGATCTCGTTTTCGGTCTTTTTGCCCGCTTCGTGCCTGAGCAGGCGGTCGGGATGCTGGTCGCGTGGATCGCCAGCCTGCTGGCAGGCGCGGCATTTTTCCGGTGGGTGGAGACGCCGCTGCGCGATGTGTTCTCGCGGCCTGGCCGCGTCGTGCATGGCTCGTTTAGTGCGCCGGCCGTAACGCGACCTCGACACAGCGGCCGGTGATCCGGTCGATCCTGAATACCAGCAGCTGTTCCCTGCCCGCGCTGCCATTCGATCCGGACTGGGCGACCAGGTAGGCCGGGTCCTCGAAATCGGCATAGGCGCTGGGCTCGCCCAGCCATAACTTGAGCTCCACCACGGACATCCCTACCGGATGATACTTGTCGAGGAAGGAGGACATCATGCAGCCGCGTCCGATCCGGTCCGCCTGCTCCCAGCGTTGACGGTCGAAGTCGCAGGAGCCCCATTCGAAATAGAGGGCGACGGAAGTGTTGCCGCCGCAGGCGTGGAGGCACATGGATAGGCAGATCAGGGAAATCAGGGAGCGCATGCTTTTTCCCGTGAAAGAAGGACATCAGCCTACGATTCTCGGATTTTGCCTAGCAAACCTGTTGTGCCGTCTCAAACCAGAAGTCGTTCCTGATAAAAAGCGCTGTACACATTAATGCCAGTCAGTTAGCCGGAATTGTAGGGTGGGCGGGTTCCCCGCCCACGCGGTGATAGTTGCGATATGAACAGCCGCGCGGGCTGCAGTACTGTGATTTGACCGCGTGGGCGGGAGACCCGCCCACCCTACGGATGAGCGCTGGCTCTTAAGTGACAGGCATTACTGTACACATGCGTTTGCATCCAGCTGAGATGCGTACAGTAAAGCGCTTTTATCTTGTGACTTCAGGCACCAGCCGGGCCTTTACAACCCGGCCAGCACGCTGATCCGTCACGAATATCAACAAGTAGCCTTTTCCGTATTCGCTCTGGACAGTTGGCGGCCCAAGCACATAGGCCGGGTCCTCATCGTAGTCGGCGTAGCCGGTAGGTGGGCCGAGCAGTTGCTTCACGCCTGAGGCTGTGAGCTGATCGACTGGATGCTTGGCAAGGAACGAGGCCAGCATTTCGCCGCGCTCGATCTGCGACGCCTCCGCCCAAGCCTGTGGCAAGAATTCCCGGTCTCCCAGCATGCGTGCCTGCTCGGTCAAGGACGGACGACTACACCCACAGACAAGGCAGAGCAGGATGAGGGAGATAAATGAGAGGCGCATCGTCACTGGACTATGACCTGCAACTTTCATTCGATGTTCAAGCCTACCCAACTGTTGTGCAAGTCCATCCGCGTCTCGTCCATTTTGTTCCCTGAGAACGACAGTTCCGACGACTGCTCTGCAGTCACTGGAAAACGGCACAAGCATCAGTTGGCGCTGCGCGAGCAATATCCACGGAACCTGCCTAACGTTGACCTCGCTCGAAATCGGACGGCCATAACAAAAAACCGCCAGGCTCACGCACTGACGGTCTTTGTGGCTAGAAGCCGCGATGCTTTACTGCGCCGCGCCTTCCACCGGATCAGCAGCCTTCATCGACAGCTTCAGGCGGCCGCGCTCGTCGGTCTCGAGGACCTTCACGCGCACTTGCTGGCCTTCCTTCAGGTAGTCGGCCACGGCGTTGACGCGCTCGTTGGCGATTTGCGAAATGTGCAGCAGGCCATCCTTGCCCGGCATGACCTGGACGATGGCGCCGAAGTCCAGCAGCTTGAGCACGGTGCCGTCGTAGGTCTTGCCCACTTCGACCGATGCGGTCAGCTCTTCGATGCGGCGCTTGGCTTCCTGGCCGGCGGCGGCATCGACCGACGCGATGGTCACGACGCCTTCGTCGGTGATGTCGATCTGGGTGCCGGTTTCTTCGGTCAGCGCGCGGATGACGGCGCCGCCCTTGCCGATCACGTCACGGATCTTTTCCGGGTTGATGCGGATGGTGATCAGGCGCGGTGCGAAGTCCGACAGCTCGGTCTTCACGCTCGGCACGGCCTTCTGCATCTCGGCCAGGATGTGCTGGCGGGCTTCCTTGGCTTGCGCCAGTGCCACCTGCATGATTTCCTTGGTGATGCCCTGGATCTTGATGTCCATCTGCAGCGCGGTGATGCCTGCCGGGGTGCCGGCGACCTTGAAGTCCATGTCGCCCAGGTGGTCTTCGTCACCCAGGATGTCGGTCAGGACGGCGAACTTGCCGCCTTCCTTGATCAGGCCCATGGCGATGCCGGCGACGTGCGCCTTCATCGGCACGCCGGCGTCCATCAGCGCGAGGCAGCCGCCGCACACCGATGCCATCGACGAGGAACCGTTCGACTCGGTGATTTCCGAGACCAGGCGCACCGAGTATGAAAATTCGTCCGCCGACGGCAGCGCAGCGACCAGCGCGCGCTTGGCCAGGCGGCCGTGGCCGACTTCGCGGCGCTTCGGGGTGCCCACGCGACCGGTTTCGCCGGTGGCGAACGGAGGCATGTTGTAGTGCATCATGAAGTCGTCGGTGTACTCGCCCATCAGCGCATCGATCTTCTGGCTGTCGCGCGCGGTGCCGAGGGTAGCCACCACCAGCGCCTGGGTTTCACCGCGGGTGAACAGGGCCGAACCGTGGGTACGCGGCAGCACGCCGGTGCGGATCGCGATCGGACGCACGGTGCGGGTGTCGCGGCCGTCGATACGCGGCTCGCCGTCCAGGATCTGGGTGCGCACGACCTTGGCTTCCATGTCGAACAGGATGTTGCCGACTTCGGCCGCATCGGCTTCGACGCCCTGGGTTGCCAGGCCTGCCATCACTTCGGCCGAGATCGACTTCAGTTTCTGCTGACGCAGCGACTTTTCGCGGGTCTGGTAAGCGTCGCGGATGGCGGCGCCGGCCAGGTCGCTCACGCGGGCGATCAGTTCTTCGTTCTTCGGCGCCGGGCTCCACTCGACTTCCGGCTTGCCGCCTTCGGCCACCAGGTCGTGGATCGCGTCGATGACGGCGCGCATCTGGTCATGGCCGAAGACGACCGCGCCCAGCATGACTTCTTCCGACAGCTGCTGCGCTTCCGATTCCACCATCAGCACGGCGGTTTCGGTGCCTGCCACGACCAGGTCCATCTGCGAGGTCTTGAGCTGGGTGGTGGTCGGGTTCAGGATGTACTGGCCGTTCGCGTAGCCGACGCGCGCTGCGCCGATCGGGCCGTTGAACGGGATGCCGGCGATGCACAGCGCCGCCGAGGCGCCGATCATGGCCGGGATGTCCGGGTCGATTTCAGGGTTGACCGACAGGACGTGGATGATGACCTGGACTTCGTTCAGGTAGCCTTCCGGGAACAGCGGGCGGATCGGACGATCGATCAGGCGCGAGGTCAGGGTTTCCTTTTCCGAAGGACGGCCTTCGCGCTTGAAGAAGCCGCCCGGGATCTTACCGGCTGCGTAGGTTTTCTCCATGTAGTCGACGGTCAGCGGGAAGAAGTCCTGGCCCGGCTTGGCGTCCTTCTTGGCGACCACGGTGGCCAGGATGACGGTGTCTTCGACCGACACGACGACGGCGCCGCTTGCCTGGCGCGCGATTTCACCCGTCTCCAGGGTGACCGTGTGTTGACCGTACTGGAAGGTTTTCGAAACTTTATTAAACATGGGTAATCCCTTTCTATTTGCCGACAGATTTTCAGGAGCTGTCGTTCACCTCACCACGGGCGGCTTTTTCAGACCACCATTAACTCAACAACAAGCAACAACAGAAACAAAAAATGCCCGCGACAGGTATCTGGCGCAGGCATTTCGTGACTAAATCGTCTTGACCAACGATTACTTACGCAGGCCGAGCTTGGCGATCAGGTCGCGATAACGGTTTGCGTCTTTGCGCTTCAGGTAAGCCAGCAGGCTCTTACGACGGTTAACCATCATGATCAGGCCACGACGCGAGTGGTGATCTTTCTGGTGTGCCTTGAAGTGGCCGTTCAGCTCGTTGATGCGTGCGGTCAGCAGTGCAACCTGGACTTCCGGCGAACCGGTATCGTTCTGGCCACGTGCGTTGTCCGCGATAATCGCGGCTTTGTTGATGTTTTCTACGGTCATGATGTTACCTTTCACATGCGGTGCATGAGTCGAAACCCAGCGCACCGTGATTGACGAATCGCCTGCCCAAAATGGACAGACCCGCCAGTATAGGGGAAAACGGGGCATGGGGCCACTGTTTGCATCGTCCAGAAGGCAGATTTTGGGGATGTTGGCGCGTTTGGAGGACCAAATGATGAACAAATTGATCAGATTTACAACATTCGTGGCGCTCGTCTTGCTCGGCGGCTGCGCCGGAATGCTGCGCGAGACGCCCACCATCGGCGACCCGGAAGACCTGGTGCAGAAGAAGATGGGACCGCCCACCAGCATCTATGGCGCCGGCAACGACCGCATCTTCGAGTACGCGACCGGGCCGATGGGCCAGTTCACCTGGATGGCGCGCATCGGGGCGGATGGGCGGCTGGTGTCCTACGAACAGGTGCTCACCGGGGAAAAGTTCGCCACCATCAAGATCGACGGGGCGGACAAGGAAGAGGTACTGCGCACGATCGGCCGACCGGCCGAGAAGTCCTATGTGGCGATGAGGGGCTACGAGGTGTGGTCGTACCGGTACAAGGAGGCGGACGTGTGGAATTCCATGATGCACGTGCACTTCGACGGGCAAGGGATCGTGCGGCAGATGCTGAATGGACCCGATCCGATGTATGAGCCGAGGGATCGGATGGGGTGGTAAGGCCGATCCCGGCGAAGACGGGAGCGGCCCGGGCAGGCGCGCTTATACGCCCTGCGGATTGACGCGTTCGACCTTCGAATGCAGCTTGTTCAGCCCCGACAAATACGCCTTGGCCGAGGCCACGATGATGTCCGGGTCCGCCCCGACGCCGTTGACGATGCGCCCCGAGTGCGACAGGCGGATGGTGACCTCGCCCTGCGATTGCGGCCCGTTGCTGATCGCATTGATCGAAAACAGCACCTGCTCCGCCCCGCTCTTCACCACCCTCTCGATCGCGGTGATCACCGCATCCACCGGTCCGTCGCCCGAGGACTCGGCCGATACTTCCTTGCCGTCCACCGCGAACACGACCGTCGCATGCGGCAACGCGCCGGTCTCGGAGCGCTGCGACAACGACACCAGGCGGTAGATCTCGCCGGCCTGCTCATGGTCCGCGCTGGATGCCAGCGCCATGATGTCCTCGTCAAAAATCTCGGCCTTGCGGTCCGCCAGCTCCTTGAAGCGGGCGAAGGCCGCGTTCACTTCAAGCTCCGATTCCAGCTCGATGCCCAGTTCCTGCAGGCGCGACTTGAAGGCGTTGCGGCCCGACAGCTTGCCCAGCACGATCTTGTTGGTGGTCCAGCCCACGTCTTCGGCGCGCATGATCTCGTAGGTTTCGCGCGCCTTCAGGATGCCGTCCTGGTGGATGCCGGAGGCGTGGGCAAACGCGTTCGCGCCCACCACCGCCTTGTTCGGCTGCACCGCGAAGCCGGTGATCTGCGAGACCATTTTCGAGCTTGGGACGATCTGCGTGGTGTCCACGCCCACCGTCAAGTTGAAGTAGTCGTGGCGGGTGCGCAGCGCCATCACGACTTCTTCCAGCGAGGTGTTCCCGGCCCGCTCGCCCAGGCCGTTGATGGTGCATTCGATCTGGCGCGCGCCGCCGATCGTGACGCCGGCCAGCGAGTTCGCCACGGCCAGGCCCAGGTCGTTATGGCAGTGCACCGACCAGATGGCCTTGTCGGAATTGGGCACGCGCTCGCGCAGGCGCAGGATGCGGCGGCCGAATTCCTCGGGCACGGCGTAGCCGACCGTGTCGGGGAAGTTGATGGTGGTCGCGCCCTCGGCGATCACGCTTTCGAGCACGCGGCACAGGAAATCCTCTTCCGAGCGGCTGCCGTCTTCCGGAGAGAACTCGATATCGTCGGTATGGTTGCGGGCGTAGCGAATGGCGAGCTTGGCCTGTTCCAGCACCTGTTCGGGTTCCATACGCAGCTTCACCTGCATGTGCAGGGGCGAAGTGGCGATGAAGGTGTGGATGCGCTTGCGTGCGGCGGGCGCCAGCGCCTCGGCGGCGCGGGCGATGTCGCGGTCGTTGGCGCGCGACAGGGAACAGATGGTGGATTCGCGCACCGCGCTCGAGATCGCGCGGATGGCTTCGAAGTCGCCCGGCGAGGCGGCGGCAAAGCCGGCTTCGATGACGTCCACCCGCAGGCGCTCGAGCTGGCGCGCGATGCGCACCTTCTCGTCCCTGGTCATGGATGCGCCGGGCGATTGCTCGCCGTCGCGCAGGGTGGTGTCGAAAATAATCAGGCGGTTCGAGTCAGGCATTGCAGGCTCCGTATGCTAATTGAATTAGCGGGCGCCCTGCCCCGACCCGAAGGTCCGCGCTAGCGGCGCACGCCGTCGTCCGGCTCGTCGTCGAGCGGGATGATGCTCACCGGCTTGCCCTTGGCTGCGCGCCAGGCGAACACGGCATATCCCGACAAGCCGTAAATCACAAAAATCGGCCACAGGACTTTCGGTGGGTCGATCGCCAGCAGCGCGAAGCCGAGGGCAATCAGGAACACCACGATGAACGGCACCGACTTGCGGAAGTTCACGTCCTTGAAGCTGTAAAACGGTACGTTCGACACCATCGTCAGGCCGGCGAACACCGCCAGGCCCCAGCTCACCCAATCCACCTGGCGCGAGCTGACGTTGATGTCCGGGTCGGTCATCATCATGATGAAGCCGACGATCAGCGCCGCAGCCGCCGGACTCGGCAGCCCCTGGAAGAAGCGCTTGTCCACCACCTCGATGTTGGTGTTGAAGCGCGCCAGGCGCAGCGCCGCGCCCGCGCAATAGATGAAGGCCGCAATCCAGCCCAGCTTGCCCAGCCCGCGCAGCGACCATTCATAGATCACCAGCGCCGGCGCCGCCCCGAAGGACACCATGTCCGACAGCGAGTCGTACTGCGCGCCGAACTCCGACTGGGTGTTGGTCAGGCGCGCAATGCGCCCGTCCAGCCCGTCGAGGACCATGGCGATGAACACCGCCCAGCAGGCGTGCTCGAAGCGCTGGTTCATCGCCATGACGATCGCATAGAAGCCGCAGAACAACGCGCCGGTCGTGAACGCGTTCGGCAGCAGGTAGATGCCGCGGCCGCGCTCGCCCTGGACACGGTCTTCCGCCCTGCGCCCGAAGCGTTTCAAGCGGGAAAATCGTGGCGCCTTGGGCGCGGCTCCAGGTACTCGGCGTCGTGGGAAATTGGGCATAGTGGTCCGTCAAAAAATAATGCTGTTGTCAGCATTATAAAGGCGTGAACCCCTGCTTAGCGAATGATCACTGTTGTGTGAGCACTCATTTAAAGCGAACCTTTCCCACAAGACGCATCTGGAGCGTGGTTTCTCCCGGTTCAAAGCTTGGTTCCGGCATCTGGTCGGCCGCTTCCTTCATGGCGCTGGCCCGCATCATCATCGGCGCCGGCGCCCCCTGGCCATCGCCCGCATAGTTGCCCGAGCCCTCGAAATCGACGGTGTCGAGCATGGCCTCGGCCGGCTTGCGGCCCATCGCATTGGCGATCGAGGCGATGCGTTCGTTCAGGTTGCGGTAGGTGGCGGCGATGCGCTGGTCATCGAGGCGCTTTTCCAGTTCCGGGCTGAGTCCGAAGCTCACATTGTTGATTTGCAGAACTTTCTGGGCTGCGGCGGCGGTCTTCGGCAGGTCTGCCAGGTTGGTGGTCTTCACCTCCAGGTACTGGCCGACGCGCCAGGCGATCGGCACCGGTTTCACGGGCGTGCGCAAGGCCGGTTGCGGCATCGGCGGCACTTCCGGATAGACCGGATAGGTGTAGTAGCCCATCGTCTTCAGCTCGGCCTTCGGATCGGCGCGGCGCACGATCTCGGTTCCCTCCTTCATCTTGCGGTTCACGCGTGCCGCAGCGGCATTCTTGTCCTTGTCATGCTCTTCGACGGCGAAGGTGACGGTGGCCTGGTCGTTGGCATGCTTCACTTCGCCGAAGGCCGGGACAACGACCAGCGTGCCGGCGGTGGACGGGGCGGTCTGCGCCTGGGCCTGGGTGTGGAAAGCCAGCACCAGTGCGGCGGCGACGAGCGATTTGGAAAGTTTCATTGTTGTTCTCCAGTAGTTGCGACGAATGTCTGCGTCACTTATACGATACTGGCTTCACAACTTCCTTCGTAGTTTTGTAATGAACCGTTGCAACTGTCTCGAATTGTAGGGTGGGCGGGGTAATTTCGGGCAGTGCCCGGAATTACGCCCACGCGGTGATAGTTTGCAGCAAGATCATTAAGCCCGAGAGCGGAGCCGATAACGATCACCGCGTGGGCGGCACAGCCGCCCACCCTTGTATTATCCAACCTGAGCTTATCACTCACCCGAGGGGCACT
>JAEAMF010001608.1_pt1 | contig 15405 bp, 15 predicted proteins | sample 8958721 | NCBI WGS metagenome assembly JAEAMF01 (sample SAMN16933255, study PRJNA681124) | bioreactor sludge metagenome | isolation source: anaerobic bioreactor treating anionic surfactant - SDBS | place: India: Bengaluru | collected 2019-02-28
GACGACGACCAGTCGATCTACGCCTGGCGCGGCGCGCGCCCGGAAAACCTGATGCTGCTCAAGGACGACTACCCCTCGCTGAAGGTGGTCATGCTCGAACAGAACTACCGTTCCACCAGCCGCATCCTGCGCTGCGCCAACGTGCTGATCTCGAACAACCCGCATGCCTTCGAGAAACAACTGTGGAGCGAGATGGGCCACGGCGACGAGATCCGTGTGATCCGCTGCCGTAACGAGGAGGCCGAAGCCGAGCGGGTGGCCATGGAAATCCTCAGCCTGCACCTGCGTACCGACCGCCCCTACAGCGACTTCGCCATCCTGTACCGGGGTAACTACCAGGCCAAGCTCATCGAGCTGAAGCTGCAGCACCACCAGATTCCGTACCGGCTCTCCGGCGGCAACAGCTTCTTTGGCCGTCAGGAGGTCAAGGACCTGATGGCCTACTTCCGTCTGCTGGTGAACCCGGACGACGACAACGCCTACCTGCGGGTGATCAACGTGCCGCGCCGGGAAATCGGCTCGACCACGCTGGAAAAGCTTGGCAACTACGCCACCGAGCGAAAGATCTCGATGTACGCCGCCAGTGAAGAGCTGGGCCTTGGCGAACACCTGGACAGCCGCTTTACTGACCGCCTGCAGCGCTTCAAACGCTGGATGGACGGCGTACGCCAGCAGGTCGCGCAGAACGATCCGATCGCGGCCCTGCGCAGCATGGTCATGGATATCGACTACGAGAACTGGATTCGCCAGAACAGTTCCAGCGACAAGGCGGCAGACTTTCGCATGGGCAACGTCTGGTTCCTGATCGAGGCCTTGAAGAACACCCTCGAGAAAGACGAAGACGGTGGCATGACCATCGAGGAAGCCATCGGCAAGCTGGTGCTGCGCGACATGCTCGAACGCCAGCAGGAAGAGGAAGAAGGCGCCGAGGGTGTGCAGATGATGACCCTGCATGCGTCCAAAGGGCTGGAGTTCCCCTACGTGTTCATCATGGGCATGGAGGAGGAAATTCTGCCGCACCGTTCCAGTATCGAAGCCGACACCATCGAAGAAGAACGCCGCCTGGCCTATGTCGGTATCACCCGGGCTCGCCAGACCCTCGCGTTCACCTTTGCGGCCAAGCGCAAGCAGTACGGCGAAATCATCGACTGCGCGCCAAGCCGTTTCCTCGACGAGCTGCCCGACGACGACCTCGTCTGGGAAGGCCTCGACGATGCCCCGACCGAGGTCAAGGCCGCACGTGGCAATAACGCATTGGCGGATATCCGCGCCATGCTCAAACGTTAGATAATCCACCTTTGCCCTGGCACGCTGCCGGGGCCTTTTTGTTACATCGAGGAATTTACCGCCGTGGAAGCACTGCACCAGAAGATTCGCGAAGAAGGCATTGTGCTTTCCGATCAGGTCCTGAAAGTCGATGCGTTTCTCAACCATCAGATCGACCCTGCGCTGATGCAACTGATCGGTGACGAGTTCGCCCGTCTGTTCGCCGACTCGGGCGTCACCAAGATCGTCACCATCGAAGCCTCCGGCATTGCCCCGGCGGTAATGACCGGCCTGAAGCTCGGCGTTCCGGTAATCTTCGCCCGCAAGCACCAGTCACTGACCCTGACTGAAAACCTGCTGACGGCCTCGGTGTACTCCTTCACCAAGCAGACCGAAAACACCGTGGCGATCAGCCCGCGTCACCTGAACAGCAGCGACCGCGTGCTGGTAATCGACGACTTCCTGGCCAACGGCAAAGCCTCCCAGGCCCTGATCTCGATCGTCAAGCAGGCTGGTGCCAGCGTGGCCGGCCTGGGTATCGTCATCGAGAAGTCGTTCCAGGGCGGCCGTGCCGAACTGGACAGCCAAGGCTACCGCGTCGAGTCGCTGGCACGGGTCAAATCGCTGGAAGGCGGCGTCGTTACCTTCCTGTAAGCCCGCCTGCAGGAAATACAGCATCCCGCAGAAACGACAAAGCCCGCACGCGGCGGGCTTTGTCGGGGGAAGCGTATGGCTTAAAGGCCAGACATCTTCTTGATGGCGCCCTTCAGGTCGTCATCCGAGCAATCGGCACAAGTGCCTTTTGGTGGCATCGCGTTGATACCGGTGATGGCCTTGGCCAGGATACCGTCCAAGCCACCCTGCTGACTCGCACGCTCTTTCCAGGCAGCAGTGTCACCGATTTTCGGCGCGCCTAGCAGGCCGCTGCCATGACAGGCATTGCAGTGCTTGGCGATGATCTCGTCAGGCGTCTTGGAACCGCCGCCGCCAGCAGAGGCAGCCACTTCCATACCTTTACATTCCTGGCCTTGAACGCAGACCTGACCAACAGGCTCCAGTCGCTTGGCAATGTCGTCATTGGTCGCAGCTTGAGCGCTGACTGCCCAAAGGGCCAATACGGCAGCTGGTACGGCCAGCATTTTCTTGATTAGATTCACACGTACACCCTCATGGTGGCTAGTCACGCCCGCGGCCACGGTTTCGCAGGCGGTCGCAAGTATAACGAGAACCCTGCCGCACTGAAACAACCCTAAAGACCTAAGGGGATTAGACGCGACAATAAGCCGCGCCTGGCCTATCAGAAGTTGGCAGGGGTCGCCGCACTGATCAGCCGCGCCGGTTCATCGAATGGATTGCGGAAACGGTGCGGCTTGGTGCTTTCAAAATAGTAGCTGTCGCCGGCTTCAAGGATGAAGGTTTCCAGCCCCACGACCAGCTCGAGGCGACCTTCCAGCAAGATGCCGGTTTCTTCACCATCGTGCGTGAGCATCTCTTCGCCGGTATCTGCACCAGGCGGATAGACCTCATTGAGGAAGGCAATGGCCCGGCTCGGGTGCGATTTGCCGACCAGCTTCATGGTCACTGCACCATCGGAAATGTCGATGAGCTCGTTGGCCTTGTAGACGATCTGAGTGGGGTTTTCCGGCTGCAGTTCTTCAGAGAAGAACTCGACCATGGACATGGGGATACCCCCCAGCACCTTGCGCAGCGAGCTGATTGAGGGGCTCACGCTGTTTTTCTCGATCATCGAGATCGTGCTGTTGGTGACACCCGCGCGTTTGGCGAGTTCACGCTGAGACAGGCCCTTGAGCTTGCGTATGGCCTGCAGTCGTTCACCGACGTCCAAGGCTTAAGCCCTCCTAAACGAACAAATGGGGTCGAAATTGAACGTTATCATCGCACAGCGTTCAGTATTTACAACACTTCGACCCACTGCCAGTCCGTCCAGTTGCCTCAATCGCCAGAATAGACCAGCGGTACGCGGCGCAGGTTGCAGAAGATCTGGTAGGGAATGGTCCCGGCCTGAATCGCCACGTCGCTGGCCAGTACGTTCTTGCCCCACAGCTCGACCAGACTGCCGAGGCCGGCTTCAGGTACATCGGTCAGATCAATGCAAAGCATGTCCATGGACACACGACCAATCAGTTGGCTGCGCTTGCCTGCCACCATCACCGGGGTACCGGTCGGGGCAAGACGCGGGTAGCCGTCGGCATACCCCATCGCAACCACACCGACACGGGTTGGCCGCTGGCTGATGAACCGGGCGCCATAGCCCACCGGCTCACCGGCCGGCAGTTCACGTACGCTGATGACTTTCGATTCCAGTGTCATCACCGGCTGCAGGCGCTGAGCCTGGGCTTGCTGCACCTCGAACGGCGTCGAACCATAGAGCATGATGCCTGGGCGCACCCAGTCGCTGGGGATCTGTGGCCAGCCGAGCACCGCCGGCGAGTTGCGCAAGCTGATCTCGGCGTTCAGGCCTTGGCGAGCCGCCTGGAACACCGCGACCTGGTCGTTGCTGGCGCTGCAGTCGAGTTCGTCGGCACGGGCGAAGTGGCTCATCAGGACAATGCGCGCCACCTTGCCGGTTGCCTGCAGACGCTGATAGGCCGACTGATAATCCTTCGGGTGCAAACCGACGCGGTGCATACCCGAGTCGAGCTTGAGCCAGACGGTAATCGGCTTGCTCAGGCTGGCCTTTTCAATGGCTTCCAGTTGCCACAGCGAATGCACCACGCACCAGAGGTCGTGCTGGACGATAAGCTCCAGTTCGCTGGCCTCGAAGAACCCTTCAAGCAGCAGGACAGGGCCATGAATACCGGCCGCACGCAGCGCTAGCGCCTCTTCGATACAAGCCACGGCAAAACCATCGGCTTCGGCCTGCAGCGCCTGGGCGCAGCGTACCGCGCCATGGCCGTAGGCATCGGCCTTGATCACCGCCAGGGCCTTGGCCCCGGAGAGTTCGCGGGCGAGTTGATAGTTGTGACGCAGCGCTTGAAGATCGATCAGGGCACGGGCAGGACGCATGACGGCAGCCTTCTGGCAGTCTGGTTAGAAGTAAAAAACCCGGTGCTCGCAGGTAGCGCAATGCCACAACGGCACCGGGTGAGGGATGGGTTACGGCAGTGCGGCGACTACCGATAGCTCGACGAGAATTTCAGGCTCGCACAGCTTGGCTTCGACCGTGGCACGGGCCGGGGCAACACCTTTTGGCAGCCACGTGTCCCATACCTGATTCATGCCCTGGAAGTGAGCATCTATGTCTTTCAGGTAGATGGTCACCGACAGCAGACGCGTTTTGTCGGTACCCGCCAGGTCCAGCAGACGCTCGATGTTGGCCAGGGCCTCGCGGGTTTGTTGCTCGATACCCGCATTCATGTCGTCACCCACCTGGCCCGCCAGGTAGACGGTGCCGTTGTGGGTAACGATCTGGCTCATGCGCTCATTGGTGAGCAGGCGCTGGACTGCCATGCTTTGCAATCTCCTGGTTGTTGCCGTAGCGAGAAATATCGAGGCCTTCAGCACTGATCTGCGGCTTTTTGCGGGCCATCAGGTCTGCAAGCAGGCGACCGGAACCGCACGCCATGGTCCAACCGAGGGTGCCGTGACCTGTGTTGAGGAACAGGTTGCGGAACGGGGTCGCACCGACGATCGGCGTACCGTCCGGGGTGGTCGGACGCAAGCCGGTCCAGAAGCTGGCCTGGCTCAGATCACCGCCGCGAGGATAAAGATCGTTGACGATCATCTCCAGTGTTTCGCGCCGACGCGGGTTGAGCGACAGGTCAAAACCGGCGATTTCAGCCATACCACCAACGCGGATACGGTTGTCGAAACGAGTAATCGCGACTTTGTAGGTTTCGTCGAGAATGGTCGACGTCGGCGCCATGGCCGGGTCGGTGATCGGTACGGTCAACGAATAGCCTTTGAGCGGGTAGACCGGGGCCTTGATGCCCAGCGGCTTGAGCAATTGCGGCGAGTAGCTGCCCAGCGCCAGTACGTAGCGGTCGGCGGTTTCCAGCTTGCCGTCGATCCACACGCCGTTCACACGGTCACCGGCATAGTCCAGACGCTCGATGTTCTGCCCGAAACGGAACTCGACACCCAGGTTGACGGCCATTTCCGCCAGGCGGGTGGTGAACAGTTGGCAGTCACCGGTCTGGTCATTAGGCAGACGCAGGGCGCCAGCCAGAATATTGGTGACGCCAGCCAGGGCCGGCTCAACGCGGGCGATGCCCTCACGGTCGAGCAGCTCGTAAGGCACGCCGGACTGCTCAAGCACAGCGATGTCCTTGGCGGCGTTGTCCAGTTGTGCCTGAGTACGGAACAGTTGGGTGGTGCCCAGGGTGCGACCTTCATAGGCAATGCCCGTTTCGGCGCGCAGCTCGTCGAGGCAGTCACGGCTGTACTCGGACAGGCGGACCATGCGCTCCTTGTTCACGGCATAGCGGCTGGCCGTGCAGTTGCGCAGCATCTGGGCCATCCACAGGTACTGGTCAATGTCTGCCGTGGCCTTGATCGCCAGCGGCGCATGGCGCTCCAGCAACCATTTGATAGCCTTGAGTGGAACACCCGGTGCAGCCCACGGCGAGGCGTAACCTGGCGAGACCTGCCCGGCGTTGGCAAAACTGGTTTCCATGGCCACCGCCGGCTGACGATCGACCACGACCACTTCGAAACCTTGCCGGGCCAGATAGTAGGCACTGGCGGTTCCGATTACACCGCTACCAAGTACCAGAACTCGCATGTTTGTATCCCTCGACGCGGCGCACCGCAGACATTTGTTGTTAATGGCGTAGATGGGCGCAGTATAGGAAGGTATGGGCAGTGCTTTTCACTATATAAAAGCCTATATTTGGCGAGAATTCTCGGCAGAGTCAGCTTTTACGGAGGGGCATCCCCTATGAGAACCCAGCATCAAAGTAAACGTGAACTGGACAAGATCGACCGCAATATCCTGCGCATCCTGCAAACGGACGGGCGCATTTCCTTCACCGAGCTGGGCGAAAAGGTCGGCCTGTCGACTACGCCGTGCACCGAGCGGGTTCGACGCCTGGAACGTGAAGGGATCATCATGGGCTACAACGCCCGGCTGAACCCACAGCACCTGAAGGGCAGCCTGCTGGTGTTCGTTGAAATCAGCCTGGACTACAAGTCTGGCGATACCTTCGAGGAATTCCGACGTGCGGTGCTCAAACTGCCCCACGTATTGGAATGCCACCTGGTGTCCGGTGATTTCGACTACCTGGTGAAAGCGCGGATTTCGGAGATGGCCTCCTACCGCAAGCTGCTTGGCGACATCCTGCTGAAACTGCCGCATGTGCGTGAGTCGAAGAGCTACATCGTCATGGAAGAAGTGAAGGAAAGCCTGAACCTGCCGATTCCGGACTGAGGCTCAGACCAACACCTGACGGGTGGTGGCGATGTAGTGGTGGATCAGTTGCTCGGCCCCGGGATCAATCGGTTCCTCGGGGCCGCGGCCTCGCGGGCAAGGCAAGCGTGGCGTGGTACCGAACAAGCGGCAGATCAACGGCCGCTCTTCATACACCGTGCAACCGTTCGGCCCCAGGTGTACGCAGTTGAGTTCGGCCAGCGCAGCGTCCTGCTCTGCTTCAGTCTTGCGCGGCAGCCGGGCCATTTCTTCCGTCGACGTAGTGACCGGCCCGCAGCAGTCATGGCAACCCGGCACGCACTCAAACGACGGGATCTGCTCACGCAGGAAGCGGATCTTGTGGCTGTTGCAACTCATGGCGGCCTGCGCAATATCGGTGTGAACGTCGATTTTGCCTGACGGTTGCCTCTGCGTGAAAGCGCGGCTTATGCTCCGTCAAGTTTTCCAAACATAATAATCAGGATAACGCACATGAACGTCCGCGTTCAGCAGCCCGCTTCCAGCGCCCTGCATACCGCCTCCTACTACGCTGCCAGCAGTGCCGCACAGCCGGACTACACGGCGCTGCAGGGCGAGATGAGCTGCGATGTCTGCGTGGTCGGCGGTGGCTTTTCAGGCCTCAACACCGCCATTGAGCTGGCTGAACGTGGCATGCGCGTTGTCCTGCTGGAAGCGCACAAGATCGGCTGGGGCGCCAGTGGGCGTAATGGCGGGCAGTTGATTCGCGGTGTCGGCCACGGCCTGGACCAGTTCGCCCCGATCATAGGCAGCGACGGCGTACGCCAGCTCAAGCTGATGGGCCTGGAGGCTGTGGATATCGTCCGCCAGCGCATCGAGCAGCATGCCATCGACTGCGACCTGACCTGGGGCTACTGCGACCTGGCCAACAAACCCAGCGACCTGGAGGGTTTCGCAGCCGATGCCGAAGAACTGCGCGCGCTCGGTTACCGCCATGAACTGCGCCTGCTGCAACCTGAAGAAATGCATCGCGTGGTCGGCTCCGACCGCTATGTCGGCGGCCTGATCGACAGGGGCTCGGGCCACCTGCACCCACTGAACCTGGCGCTGGGCGAAGCCCGCGTTGCCGAAAGCCTGGGCGTGCGCCTGTTCGAACAATCGACCGTAACCCGCATCGACTACGGCAACCAGGTGCACGTGCATACCGAACAAGGCTCGGTCCGCGCCAGCACCCTGGTGCTGGGCTGTAATGCCTACCTCAATGGCCTGAACGCCGAACTGAGCGGCAAGGTGCTGCCGGCCGGCAGCTACATCATCGCCACCGAGCCGTTGAGCGAGGCCATGGCCCGGCAGTTGCTGCCGCAAAACATGGCGGTCTGCGACCAGCGTGTTGCGCTGGACTACTACCGCTTGTCTGCCGACCGCCGCCTGCTGTTCGGGGGTGCCTGTCACTACTCCGGGCGCGATCCCAAGGACATTGCCGCCTACATGCGACCCAAGATGCTCAAGGTCTTCCCGCAACTGGCCAACGTGCGCATCGACTACCAATGGGGCGGCATGATCGGCATCGGTGCCAACCGCCTACCGCAGATTGGGCGCCTGCACGATCAACCCAACGTGTACTACGCGCAGGCCTATTCCGGCCATGGCCTAAACGCCACACACCTGGCCGGCAAGCTCCTTGCCGAAGCCATCAGCGGCCAGCACAGCGGCCGCTTCGACCTGTTTGCCCAGGTGCCACACATCACCTTCCCCGGCGGTAAACACCTGCGCTCGCCACTGCTGGCCCTGGGCATGCTCTGGCACCGCTTCAAAGAGCTGATCTAAGGACGCCAGAAGGGTTTCAACCCCTCATGCAGGGCCTGCTCGCGGGTCAGGCCAACGTCGCGCAACTGCTCAGCGTCCAGCGTCAGCAGTTCGCGGCGTGAGTGCCAGCGGTGCACCATCAGCGCCCATCGACCCATGCCACACGCCACACCAGACGCGTCAGGGGTTTGTTGCGCCTGCAACTCACCGCTGTAGATCTTCAGCCGCACATCGCTTAATCCGTTCATCACGCCTGCCTCCTAGGTAGTTCCGAGCGTGGAGCCATGATGCGCGTCAGGCAAAAAGCATTACAGATTCAAAGTCCAACTATTACGCCAATACAGAATTGGCAAAACGGCGACTGAATGCTGTATTTTTGCCTTATCTGTATGGAACCATCGCAAACAATCGCCAAGGAACGAACCATGACGCTTTACGTCAACCTCGCCGAGCTGCTCGGCGCACGTATCGAACAAGGGTTCTACCGCCCAGGCGATCGCCTGCCTTCTGTACGGGCCTTGAGTGTCGAGCATGGTGTCAGCCTCAGTACGGTCCAGCAGGCGTACCGGGTGCTGGAAGACCATGGCCTGGCGGCACCGCGGCCCAAATCGGGCTATTTCGTGCCCAGCACCCGATCCCTCCCCGCCCTGCCCGCGATCAGCCGCCCCGCACAACGCCCGGTGGATATCTCCCAGTGGGATCAGGTCGTCGAACTGATGCGCAGCGTGCCGCGCAAGGACGTGGTGCAACTGGGCCGGGGCATGCCCGATGTCGACAGCCCGACCCTCAAGCCCTTGCTGCGCAGCCTCGCCCAACTCAGCCGACGCCAGGACATGCCCGGCCTGTATTACGACACCATCTACGGCACTCAGCCCCTGCGCGAGCAGATCGCCCGGTTGATGCTCGACTCCGGCTGCCACCTCAGTGCGGCCGACCTGGTGGTCACTACGGGTTGCCATGAGGCGTTGTCTGCCAGTATTCGCGCGGTCTGCGAGCCGGGCGACATTGTCGCGGTCGACTCACCCAGCTTTCACGGCGCCATGCAGACCCTCAAGGGCCTGGGCATGAAAGCCCTGGAAATCCCCACCGACCCGCTCACCGGGATCAGCCTCGAAGCACTGGAACTGGCGCTGGAGCAATGGCCGATCAAGCTGATTCAGCTCACGCCAAGCTGCAACAACCCGCTGGGCTACAGCATGCCTGAAGCCCGCAAGCGGGCCTTGTTGACCCTGGCGCAACGCTTCGACGTGGCGATTCTCGAAGACGACGTGTACGGCGACCTGGCCTACACCTACCCGCGCCCACGCACCATCAAGTCCTTCGACGACGACGGCCGCGTGCTGCTGTGCAGTTCGTTCTCGAAAACCCTCGCCCCAGGCCTGCGGATCGGCTGGGTGGCGCCCGGGCGTTATCTGGAGCGGGTGCTGCACATGAAGTACATCAGCACCGGCTGCACCGCCACACAACCGCAGTTGGCGATTGCCGACTTCATCGAGGGTGGCCACTATCAGCCACACCTGCGCCGGATGCGCAGCCAGTACCAGCGCAGCCGTGACCTGATGATCGACTGGGTGACACGCTACTTCCCGGCAGGTACCCGGGCCAGCCGACCACAGGGCGGCTTCATGCTCTGGGTCGAATTACCGGAAAGTTTCGATACGCTGCGGCTGAATCGGGCTTTACTGGAGCAGGGCGTACAAATTGCCGTGGGCTGTATTTTTTCGGCCTCAGGCAAGTACCGAAACTGCCTGCGCATGAATTTCGCGGCCCGCCCCAGCGCCGAGATCGAAGCGGCGGTACGCAAAGTGGGTGAAACCGCCATTCGTCTACTGGCCGAGGATATAGGCTGAGGGTAACGTTGCGCCGCCCTTGCGGGCCCTGTTCATCTCCCTGAGCGGTTAAGGAATCGCCCTTTGAACCACCCTCGGCTCGTGCCTCTGTTGCTATGGCTGGTGTTTGCCCTGGCAGGCTGCGCCAGTGTCGACAGCCCCCGTGAAGTCAGTCAGGCACTGCCGGCCAGCGACTCGGCGTTCGGGCGCTCGGTCCAGCGCCAGGCCCAAGCCTACGGTGGCCGCTCCGGCTTCCGCCTGCTGCCCAATAGCAGCGAGGCATTCCGTGCCCGTGCCGAGCTGATTCGCAATGCCCAGAGCAGTATCGACCTGCAGTACTACATCGTCCGCGACGGCCTGAGTACCCGCGCACTGGTCAGCGAGCTGCTGCAAGCCGCCGACCGTGGTGTACGGGTGCGCATCCTGCTCGATGACACGACCAGCGATAGCCTGGACAACCTGATCGACACCCTCACAGCCCACCCCAACATCCAGTTGCGCGTCTTCAACCCGCTGCACCTGGGCCGCAGCACCGGTGTGACACGAACCCTGGGGCGACTGTTCAACCTGTCGCGGCAACACCGGCGCATGCACAACAAGCTATGGCTGGTGGACAACAGCATGGCCATCGTCGGCGGGCGCAACCTGGGTGATGAGTACTTCGACGCCGAACCCAACCTGAACTTCACCGATATCGACCTGCTTGGGGTCGGCCCGGTGGCGGAGCAGTTGGGGCATAGTTTTGACCAATACTGGAACAGTGCCCTGAGCCGGCCGATCAACGACTTTTTCCTGCGCCAACCGGATGCCGACGACCTGCGTCGCACCCGCCAGCGCCTGGACAGCGCCTTGCAAGCGGCCAGCACCCAGCGCAAGGCCCTCTACGACCGGTTGATGGCCTATCGCACACAGCCGCGCCTGGACATCTGGCGCAACGAGTTGATCTGGGCCCATAACCAGGCACTGTGGGATGCGCCCAGCAAGGTACTGGCCCCGGAAGAACCCGACCCACAGTTGCTGATGACCCCGCAACTGGCGCCCGACCTGAATGCCGTGGCCCACGAACTGATCCTGATCTCGGCCTACTTCGTACCGCGCGACACCGGCCTGCTGTACCTGACCAGCCGGGCCGACGCAGGTGTCTCGGTCAATTTGCTGACCAACTCGCTGGAGGCGACCGATGTGCCGGCAGTTCATGGCGGCTACGCCCCCTACCGCAAGGCCTTGCTGGAACATGGCGTGCACCTGTTTGAGCTGCGCCGCCAGCCCGGCGCGCCTCATCGCCATCCGCTTTATCGCCTGCACGGCAGCTCAGACTCAAGCCTGCACAGCAAAGCCATTGTCATTGACCGCAAGAAGACCTTTATCGGCTCGTTCAACTTCGATCCACGCTCAGTGTTGTGGAACACCGAAGTCGGCGTGCTGGTCGACAGCCCCGAGCTGGCGGAGTACACCCGCGACCTGGCGGCTCAAGGCATGGCCCCCGCCCGGAGCTATCAGCCCAAACTGGAAAACGGTCGCGTGGTCTGGGTCACGCAGGACAACAACCAGTTGCACACCCTGACAACCGAGCCAGGCGGCCTATGGCGTCGTTTCAATGCCTGGATCAGCAAGGCCGTCGGCCTGGAGCGCATGCTTTAAGAGGCCAGCTTCACCTCAAAGGCATTCGGTCGCCGGGCCAGCAACACCAGGCCAAACGCGCCAACGGCCATCAGCAAGGGCAAGGCATGCCCACTGATCCACTGGCTGCCAGCGCCAGCCAGCAAAGGCCCGATCAGGCAACCAATACCCCACAGTTGAGCCACGTGGGCGTTGGCGCGCACCAGCGCATCGTCACGGTAACGTTCACCAATCAGGATCAGCGACAAGGTGAACAAGCCACCGGCGCTGGCGCCGAACAGCACCCACAGCGGCCAGATCAACGAGGTGTGCAGCAGCAGCGGAATCATCAGGCTGGAGATCAACAGCACCAGTGCGCACCCCGAGAACAATGTGCGCCGCGACATGCGGTCGGCCAGCGCACCTATCGGCAATTGCAGCAGCGCATCGCCAATCACGACGGTACTGACCATAAACAGCGCCATTTCAGTGCCAAAGCCCTGCTGCAGGCAGTACACCGGCAACAGGGTCAAAATCATCGCCTCGAACGCGGCAAACAGGGAAATGGCCCAGGCAATGACCGGAAGGTTGCGACAGAACCAGACCAGATCACCCAAGGTCACCGAACAGGCTTCGGTTGTCGGCGCACCACTGCGCCCGATCAACAACAGGGGGGCCAGCAATAACAGGCCTGCACCCGCCCAAAAACCGAAGTCACCCTCCGGCCCCAAAAATCCCAGCACCAGCGGCCCGGCCAACTGGCTCAGTGCATAGCTGCTGCCGTACAGCGCGACCAGGCGCCCACGCCACGCCTCGACCACCAACTGGTTGATCCAGCTTTCACCAAGGATGAAGACGATGGTCAGCACCATGCCAATCAACAGGCGCAGCACCAGCCACACCGGGTAACTGGGCAACAATGCCAACAACCCGATCGACAGCGCGCCGCCCCACAGGCACAGACGCATCAACCCGGGGGTGCCGAAATACGCCGCCAGGCGGCTGGCCAGGCTGGCCCCGAACAGCACACCGATTGCCGGCATTGCCGCCATCACACCAATGGCAAAGCCACCGTAGCCCCAACTCTCCAGCCGCAACGACACCAGTGGCATGCTCACGCCTAGCGCCAAGCCAACACTGAGCACTGCCGCCAGTACCGCAAAGTAGGTACCCCAGCGCATTACCGCCCCCTTTTTGTTGTTTTAAACAGGCACAAACAACACAGCCGGGCTTGCTGCGATGCAAGGCCCGGCCGTGTCACTGAACGCGCGCGGCACCCGGCCGCGCAAGGCTTACAGCTTGATCCAGGTCGCCTTGAGTTCGGTGTACTTGTCCAGCGCATGCAGCGACTTGTCACGGCCGTTACCCGACTGCTTGAAGCCACCGAACGGTGCGGTCATGTCGCCACCATCGTACTGGTTGACCCAGACGCTACCGGCACGCAGCGCCTTGGCAGTCTTGTGTGCCTTGGAGATATCCGCCGTCCATACGCCCGCCGCCAACCCATAAGGGGTGTCGTTGGCAATATTGATGGCCTCTTCAACGCTGTCGAAGGTGATCACCGACAGCACCGGGCCAAAGATCTCTTCCTGCGCGATCTTCATGGCATTGCTGACGCCGTCGAAAATCGTCGGTTCGACATAAGTGCCACCGGTTTCTTCGAGGATACGCTTGCCACCGACCAGCAGTTTGGCGCCATCGCTATGGCCGGCTTGGATGTACGACAACACGTTGTTCATTTGCTGGGTGTCGACCAGCGCGCCGACCGTGGTCGCCGGATCAAGCGGGTTGCCCGGTTTCCAGGCCTTCAGTGCCTCAAGCACCAGCGGCAAGAAAGTATCCTTGATGGAACGCTCAACCAGCAGACGGGAACCTGCCGTGCAGACTTCGCCCTGGTTGAAGGCAATCGCACTGGCTGCGGCTTGTGCGGCCGCGTTCAGGTCCGGGGCATCCGCGAAGACGATGTTCGGGCTCTTGCCACCGGCTTCCAGCCAGACACGCTTCATGTTCGATTCGCCGGCATAGATCATCAGTTGCTTGGCGATCTTGGTCGAACCGGTGAACACCAGGGTGTCCACGTCCATGTGCAGGGCCAGGGCCTTGCCGACGGTGTGGCCATAGCCTGGCAGCACGTTCAGCACGCCCGCAGGGATACCGGCTTCGATAGCCAGTTGAGCGATGCGAATGGCGGTCAGTGGCGACTTTTCCGAAGGCTTGAGGATCACCGAGTTACCGGTGGCCAGCGCCGGGCCGAGCTTCCAGCACGACATCAGCAGCGGGAAGTTCCACGGTACGATGGCCGCGACCACGCCCACCGGCTCACGGGTGACCAGACCCAGCTGATCATCCGGCGTAGCGGCCACTTCGTCGTAAACCTTGTCGATGGCCTCACCGTTCCAGCTCAGAGCATTGGCCGCGCCTGGCACGTCGATGCTCAGCGAGTCGCTGATCGGCTTGCCCATGTCCAGGGTTTCCAACAGCGCCAGCTCTTCGACGTTTTGCTTGAGCAGGCCGGCAAAGCGGATCAGGGTTGCCTTGCGCTTGGCCGGGGCCAGGCGCGACCAGACACCGGAATTGAAGGTGGCACGGGCATTTTCGACGGCGCGCTGGGCATCGGCTTCATCACAGCTGGCGATGTGCGCCAGAAGGCGTCCGTCGACCGGGCTGATGCACTCGAACGTCGCATTCGATGCGGCGGCGGTGTATTCACCATTGATGAAAGCACGGCCTTCGATCTTCAGTTGCTGGGCACGCTGTTCCCAGTCCGCACGAGTCAGGGTGGTCATACGAAACTCCTCCTCTTATTGAAGTGCAGCACCGCACGAGGGCTCACGGGTGCTGTCAGAAATTTTGCCGGAGCGATACGACGCTCGACGGCATCAGACACCCTAAACCAGCAGCACCCAAATTATCAATATATTTGACACAAATAGGCAAAAAGCCTACTGATGTGCAGTTTATTAAACACAATAAGGGTGACCCGTCTATGAAGATTCAGCAGATCGTCGATTTCAGCCAAGCCATGACGGAAGCGGAACGTTACCGCCCTGCAGCAGAGAAAATCCTCAAGGGCGATCCTGAGCAGGCGGTCTTCAACCACTATTCCAGCCCCTGCGGGCAATTTGCCGCCGGCGTATGGGAAGGCGCTGTCGGCCAATGGACAGTGAACTACACCGAACACGAGTACTGCGAGATCCTTCAGGGCGTCTCGGTACTGCGTGACAGCGAAGGGCAGGCAAAAACCCTGCGGGCAGGCGACCGTTTTGTCATCCCCGCCGGTTTCACGGGCACCTGGGAGGTGCTGGAGCCGTGCCGTAAAATCTATGTGATGTTTGAACAGAAGGCCTAAGCCCAACGTTCAGGTATGACAGCAACAAAAAACCCGGCACGAAGGCCGGGTTTTTTGTGTGCCAGCACCCTGAGAGGGCACCGGCGAGAAACCAATCAATTACTTGATTTTGGCTTCTTTGTAAGCGACGTGCTTGCGAACCACAGGATCGTACTTCTTGATTTCGATCTTGTCGGGGGTGGTGCGCTTGTTCTTGTCGGTGGTGTAGA
>JAEAMF010001612.1_pt1 | contig 15355 bp, 11 predicted proteins | sample 8958721 | NCBI WGS metagenome assembly JAEAMF01 (sample SAMN16933255, study PRJNA681124) | bioreactor sludge metagenome | isolation source: anaerobic bioreactor treating anionic surfactant - SDBS | place: India: Bengaluru | collected 2019-02-28
TTTCTGGCCAGGATAGAATTCTATGATCCGCCCGCCAGCTTCAGCCGTCTTCTCGATAGCATCCATCACGGTCAAACGGTTGTAAGTGAAAGCCTGACAACCGAGCGCAAATCCATTGATTTTGAATTTGTCCGGAATTACCACTTCTGCGTATGTAACGGCAGAGCGAAAGAATGCTATCACCGCAAAAACTGCGGCGTACTTGAGAATATTACGACACAACATCCGGCATCCTCTCCGTTCCATGACTCAGCCCTTCAAACCATCCAGCTGTAGATCCATTTTCTCGTTGGAATTCTTGATTTCTTCCCATGTCACGATCCTGCGCTGGTAGGCAGCCGTACGGCCCATTATAGCTATCAGGTTGCTCTGCACGCTCGGCTCAACCGTGGGATTACTGAAATCACCGCCGGTTATCTGCTTATGGAACGCTGCGATGTTATTTATGGCTCCGTCCTTATACAGGCTGCCATTTGATCCGCCGGCATAGTAATTCTTGCCCAGGATCATAACCCTGCCGCCGTATTTCGTCTCCACGCGGCCTTCCGTCCCGTACACCTCAACAATGAGATGCTTGTCATGTTCACCGGCGCCGTCCTTGTAGCGTTTGGATGTAAAAATAACCGGTACATTGTCATCATACTGGAACAGCAAGCCGCAGTAATCCGAGTTGTCACCAGCTTCCATTTTCGACTTGGTTCCGGCTGCACCAAAGGCATGCAGGGGATGTTTCTGGAACATCCAGTTCATAACATCCAGAGTGTGAATATTGATTTCCACCAGGTAGTCACCTGAAAGCGCCTTATGAAAAAGCCAGTTCCGCAAACGTGCCTCGGGAGTGCCAGGCGTGGCCTGCGTATGACCGTAAGGTCCAGTATGGTTAAAAGCCTCGCCAAACGTAATCTTCCCTATGGCACCCGCGTGAAGCCTTTTTACGGTTTCCTGGTAGAACGGATCGGTGCGACAGGAACGCCTGCTTCTTCTCCGTCGCCTTCCGTCCTGACTCGGCAACCGTCCTGCATCCCGGCACATCTACTCCAAGCGGCTTGGCAAGATACACATGCTTTCCTGCATCAACAGCGGCAGCAGCCTGTTCGGGATGGAAACAGGGAGGCGATTCAATCGCCACTGCATCCAGCTTGCCTTCGAGCAGTTTTTTGTAACAATTCAAGCCCGTATATCGCCGCGACGGATCAATACCGAATTTCTCGCCACAGGCATCTACCTTGTCCTGGAAATAATCAGCACATGCCACTACATCATAGCCGCCATGTGCCTTGAAAAGGCCGGCTATCCAAGAACCACGCGAACCACAACCAATCAGTCCAAGCGATATTTTGCTGTTGGCTTCTGCACCACGCGCCAGGTTTGGAGCAACCATCAGGCTTGATATCATCGCTGCGCCACCGCACATGAAACTCCGCCTTGAGAATCCTGCAGGGACTGTTCCGGGGATTAATGACTTGTCTGTGTTCATCGTGTATCTCTCCTTGCGCTTGTTGGTTTGAGTTTCCCGAACTTATTGTCTGCCGTTACTCTACACACTCCCGCCTGAATTGACTTGTAAGCACGGGACTTTTTTATGTATATTCTGACCATGGATAAGCGTAAGTTTAAACATCAATTCCTGAAAAGCATCGGCAGCCTGCAGCCGTTTGAACAGCTGCTCGACCTGATCCCGGACGTGGCTTTTTACGTGAAAGACGCCAAAAGCCGGTTTGTCATGATGAACCATCGGCATTGCGAAATCTGCCATGTCGCCTCGGAAATAGACGCCATAGGCAAGACCGACCACGATTTTTTTCCAAAGGATCGCGCCGATCTGTACGTTGCACGCGACCGCAAGGTCATGCGGACCCGAACCGCCACTATAAATGTCATAGCCCCTGCCCCGGAAGAGGAAGGATCCGACCGGCTGATCATAGGCTGCAAGGTACCACTGAAAAACCATAAGGGTGAGATCATTGGGGTCGCCGGCATCCACCGCGCGGTGGACGGAATGCGGGCTGCGCCAAAGTCATATGGCCCGTTCTCCAAGGCCATCCAGCATATTCACGAGCATTACGCGGAACCTACCGATACAAAGAAGATAGCCGCAATGGTCGGAATGTCCGCCCGCCAGTTCAACCGCCGGTTCCAGCGGCTTTTCAGGACCACACTCTGCCAGTACCTGATGCGCGTCCGGATAAACGCAGCCTGCCGCTTTCTCACCGAAACCGACCACAGCGTGACAGATGTCGCTCTTGAAACGGGTTTTTACGACCAGAGCCATTTCTCCCGGACATTCATCAGGTTGATGGGCGAATCGCCTCTGAAGTACCGCAAGCGTCATATCCCGGAGTAATTATGGTACAACTTCCGGGGAAAGAGGAACTCTTGAGGCAAACATGCAGAAACGGAAAGAGAAGAGCTCGAAAGCGTTAAAATGACCGTCGACATGAAAGAATGAAAATGTTTTTCACCATGCTGCTGATTATTGCCGTTTTCTCTACGACATCTTGCATCACTGCCAAACGCGATTCCGTTTCCGGATATATCCGCGATATTCCAGCCGAGTCCAACGTGGAAAAGCAGTCGCGATACCGCGAAGTGGCCAGACGGCGGACTGGAACCATGATTCTAATTCACCGCGGCGCCTCCGATTTTGCACCTGAAAACACACTCGAAGCCTATGCCGCGGCCATGGACCACGGGGCAGATGGCTGTGAAATTGATATCCGCCGTAGCCGCGATGGAGTCCTTTATATTCACCACGACGCTGATTTGGGGCGAGTGTTTCAAGGTAACGGCCCCGTTAACAGTATGTCGTATTTCGAACTGCTCCAGTGTCCACTGGTCAAGGTCTACGGTACTGCGAACGGTAACACGCGCATTCCGTCACTGGCAGCATTGCTGACGCTCGCAAGGCAACGTGCAATGATGCTACATCTCGACATCAAGGAGCCAGGCCTCGACGATGCCATTTCTGCCCTTCTTGATGCCTCGGATACCTGGGACCATGTCGTTCACATCAATCACTACAACTCAGAGAAGTTGCGTACTTCGCCGCGGCTGAAATTGCTCTCATATAAAGGCTGGGACTACGAAGCCGGCCAGACAGATGCTTCAAAGAAGGCTTTCCTTGCAAAATCGGCCCAAATGGTATTCGCCGGCGGCGATCCAACCAAAGCCCTGAGACTCATCGGACGGGCACCGTCGTTTAGTCCCATTCCCCTGCCAAGCGGATTACTCCTCACCTGGACCGAAGACAAACCCAACGCCGGTGACAGGTAAACTCTTACCCGGATATTGTATCAAAGAAATACAATATCCACGCGAAAGGTTTCCGCGCAAAATGAATATATGAAAGCGCCTCCGGATGGCATAGGAGCCATTACGCGCTTATAATCGCACTGGTGATGACCAGAACGGAGGTACACATGAAAGAATATATATCATGACCTTAAGAAGAAGACAACCTGACAAACCTTGTGTTAAACATTTCCTTGGTAAATTAATGAATCTGGGATATGACGTTCCTCAATGTCAGAAACCGTAGACTTGAGACCTTTATCCGCTTCTAACATTACCTCAACACCTTTGACTTTAAATCTGGTGCCACAAGGAAGAACAAGACTCAAACCACTACCTCAGCGCCTTACGCGGGCGTTACCTTTCCAGATACTCCAAACCTGTTCTTCGTCCGCGGGCTGGGCGTAATCGGTCAGAAACGTGGTCGCCAGGGCGCCGGTGGCCCAGCCGAACTGGACCCATTTCTCAGATTCCCATTCCTTGAGAATGGCATAAAGCATTCCGCCGACGAAGCCGTCACCTCCGCCTATGCGGTCAAGGACCGTGATCTCGCGCGGTTCAACCACGTGCCAGGTGTCGCCCACCAGCATAATAGCACCCCAGTGATGGCAGTTTGCGCTGGTAACTTCGCGCAGGGTCGTGCCGAAGACCGAAGCATTCGGAAACGCTTTTTTGACCCGGCCGATCATCTCCTTGAAACTGCCTATCTGTGCGGCAATGTCTTTCCCACCCGCCTCCGGTCCCTTGATGCCTAGGCAAAGCTGGAAATCTTCCTCGTTGCCAACCAGTATGTCGGAAATACTTGCAATTTCCTTGAATATCTCGCCCAGTTCTTTCTCGCGCCCCTTCCAGAACGAGGCCCTGTAATTGAGATCGAAAGAAATACGGGTTCCGTACTTCTTTGCAGCCCTGGCCAGCTCAAGGCAGAATTTGCTGGTCTCCGGAGACAGGGCCCCGATCAGGCCCGAGAGGTGAAGTATCTGGGCGCCCTCCTTACCGAAAATCCGGTCGAGGTCGAAATCTTTCACATTGAGAGTCCGACCGACTTCACCGGCCCTGTCATTCTGCACGCGCGGGCCGCGCGACCCGAACCCGCTGTCGGCAATGTTGAACTGGTGCCGGTATCCCCACGGGCCGCCCTGCTCCACCTCTTTACCCTCGTAATCCATGTGACGGCTCGCAAGGTTGTCCTTGATGAGCCGCGCGATCGGGCTCCCCTTCACAAAGGTCGTTAGCACCTTCACCTTCAGCCCGAGATAGGCAGTGATGCTGGCCACATTCGTCTCGGCGATCGTCGCCTTCATGAAAAACGTGTCGCTGCAGTGCACCGGCTGGCCGTTCACCGGCGTAATCCTGATTCCCATGCTCGTGGGCACAACCAACGCGTACTTACAATCTTTCTTCAGTTCAATTTGCATGCTTTATCTCCTGTAAATTCAGCAGATTTCCCGACTTTCCTCTCGATAACCGGACATTCTTTCTCACAACACTGCCGCCAGCGTCAAACCCTTTTTCCATGTTCTGTATGTTGTTGTTTAACTGCACCGCCATGTGCTATACTTCAGGCAATTTCGAAAGACTGGTTGTAATCGTTCTCCGGCGTGTTTATAAAACAACTTTCGGGCGAGGGATGATCATGACAACGTCGCGGTTCTTCCTGTATAACCTGGGATTTTTCCTGCTGGCCGCATTTACATACGCAGAGGAGCTGGAACCTGCAGGGCCGCCAGGGTCGGAAGCCGCGCGGATGCCGGCGCTGAGTCAGATCGAACCACGGAAAATCATCGATACAATCCCGTTCACGATATCCAATTCCGGTCCCTACGTGATCACGCGCAACCTGACCGGCAGCAACGGGTTCAGCGGCATCACCATCCAGACGAATTCCGTCATACTGGACCTTAACGGCTTTGCCCTTACCGGTGTTTCAGGGTCGCTTGACGGCATCGTGGTCGACAGGAGCAGCTCGTTCATAACAATCAAGAACGGCGTAATTTCCGGCTGGGGGCAGAGCGGCGTCAACGCCGAGAACGCAAATAACAGCAAGGTGGAAGATCTTCTCGTTGCAGGAAACCTCAACAACGGAGTCTCCCTTGGCACCAACAGCATGGTTGCGCGATGCACCGCGGACAACAATGGCGCAGCCGGTTTCACAATGGGTTCAAGCTGCATAGTCCTGGATTCGATAGCAAAGAAGAACGCCAACGTCGGCTTCCTGGCTGCTTCCGGCTGTCTCATTCAGAAATGCGTTGCAAACAAGAACCTGGTTAATGGTTTCAGCGTCGACGCCCTTGGCCAGATTGCGTTCTGTACCGCGTCGGAAAACTCAGGCAACGGGTTCAACCTCGGATACAGTGGCAGCGTAGTGGACTCATGCGCATTCGGTAACGTCGAAGGTTTCCACGGCTGGGACGGCATAGTATTCTCCCGCTCGGTGGCCTACTCGAACACCGTCGGCTTCTATGCGGCCAGGAACTGCAATTTCATAGACTGCTCAGCCTACACAAATACATGGCAGGGCATATACGGCGACCGGGGTTGTGTCGTTTCCCGCTGCACAGCTTATGCCAATTTTGACGGCATCGGGGCAAGCGACGGTTCAAAGATTGCCGATTCTTCAGCTTCTTTCAACAGCGGCCATGGTTACTGGCTGGGTCCATCAACACTGCTTCAGGGTTGTTCCGGCTCCGCCAATACCACGGGCGTGGCCGCCCAGGCCGGCTGCTACGTGTCCAACAACGAAATCTGCGACAGCACTGCGCTCGGTATCACGGCGAACAACAGATGCCGGATTGAAAATAACCACGTCGCTTCATCTGCCCTGGGCATAGAAATCACCGGCACCGACAATATTCTCTCGGGTAACACGCTGCTGAACAATACTTCGGATTACAGCATACCTGACGGCAACCAGCTCAGCCTCGTTGTATCCAGAATCCCGATAACCATTCCATGGCCTGCCAGGATCAGGCTCTCAGGCACCCTGGTCGGCACAGATGTTACAAATGGCATAACCATTACCGCCAACAATGTCACCGTGGACATGGATGGCCATGCGCTCATCGGTTACTCCAGTTCTTACGACGGTATTGCTGTAGCCCCGGGCTGCGAAAATATCGCCATCAACAACGGTATAATTTCCATGTGGGGCCAGTATGGAATCAACGCCGGCAATGCTTTCGCAATAAAAGTAACAGGTGTCCAGGTACACAGTAATGGATTTGCACGAACTGCCAGCGGGATGCTTCTGGGTAGTAATTCGATCGTCAGGCAGTGCCAGGCAATAGGAAACAAAGTTGATGGCCTTAACATCAAGGGAGGTTCCACAATTGCGGACTCGGTTTTCAACAGAAACGGGTCTGACGGCATTTACGCAACATCCGGCTGCTCAATATTTAACTGCACCGCCAGCCTTAACAGCCAGGACGGCATAGCTTCTGAATTCGGGGGAACCATCCAGTCGTGCGTCTGCTCTGAAAATTCGGATGACGGCATCCAGGTGAACACCGGCAACCAGGTCCTTAACAACACATGTGACTCAAATAACTACGGTATTAACTTCTACGGGGACAGGAATACCATCGACGGTAATTCCGTCACCCGCAGCATAACCAACGGAATCTACCAGGCCTCAGGGGGAAATCTCATAATAAGAAATCGCTGCTCGGGCAACTCGCCAAATTATCCTGATATGTCCACCAGCACCTATGGCCCTGTCGTAACGGGGACCGGCGCGATTGGTTCAACAAGCCCGTGGGCTAATTTTGACTTCTAAATCTTGTTGAGGGTTGAAAACCCAGCGGATTACAGTCCCTTGATATACTCAAGGCACTGTTTGGCAGTGGTAAAGGCGTTATCCGGATCACTCTCGTGTTCGATAATGTAACAGGTGGTCCCGCCTATTGCCTCGCACAGTTTCAATGCGCGCTTGAAATCAACCGTCCCCTGCCCGAACACCGCACCCTTCGCACCGCCGTGTTCCTTCAGATGCACGCTGAGCGAACGGCCGGGATACCGCTCTATCATTTTGAATGGATCACCACCGCCGCCAAGGCAGTTACCAAGGTCAATCTGGTGAATGAATGACTTGGGAGTATGGTCAAACAGCACTTCCCACGCCGTGTGATCGCCATCCACCTTCTTGAAGTCACCCCCGTGAGCATGATACCCGATATACATCCCGGCCGCCTGCGCCGTTTCGCTGGCCCGCGTCAAGGCCTCTGCCGCCTGGAGGCATCCATCCTTGCTCTCCAGCTTTTTGCCCATCCCCGGAATGACAATGTACCGGCATCCGATCTTTTTGTGGAAATCCATCGTCTGCTGGATTTTATCAGGCATAACCAGATTATACCCAGTATGTGTACCGTATGCTTTCAGTCCGGTATCGTCCAATATCTTGCGAAGTTCTTCCGGTTTTTCACCAAAAGGTCCATACCCGGCAAATTCAACACCCGAGAAACCGATTTCCGCTGCTTTCTTGATAATCCCGGGAAAATCCGCCTGACCCTGCTTGCGGAATGAATAAAGCTGGATTCCCACGGGAATCTTTTTCGCTCCAATTTCCGTACCGGCATTGGCACGCCATGCCGCCAGACCAGCACACGCCAGACCCATCTTTACCAGAAACTCACGCCTAGTATTCATTCAATCTCTCCTTTGACTTTACAATGATTTATTGCCTCTGTCTGTTATCTGATACAAACCCGTTACTACGACCACGTTTTTTACAGGAGCCAAAGCATACACCAACACGCAGACGATAAACAAGTGTGTTAAGCCATGGTCGGCAGACCATCCGTGATGACGCGTTGGGCAACACCCGCTCAACCTCGTACAAACAAAGTACGAACGGCTGGCAGTTATATTTGTGTAACCAGAAAGACCGCAAGATTCAATCTCATCTTTAACACATTGCATATTAACATTTTACCCAAGCCGTCCGTTTTTGTGAATGATTTGCACTAAATTGCCATCATCTTGACGCTTAAGTTGTTGCAGCCTTTTATCTTGCCATCGCGGCATGCTAAGCGGAATACTATATATTGATGTATGAACAGTGATGCAAAACGGTACAACCGGCCGAATTTGAGCTGGCATATACGTCGGCCGCGGTTCCGGGACTGGTGGACATTCCTGGTCTGGCTTGGCGCCTGTTTCGCTGCGTACTGGCTGTACCTCGGAAGCCCCCAGCCGGACAGTGCATGGGCAATACGAGGCGTAGTCGATGCCGGCGGCGTATCCCTTTCTCCCGTGGAAACCGCGCGCATTCAGAAGATCCATGTCAAGGAGGGTCAACAGGTCCGTCGTGGTGACGTACTTGTTACAATGGATATGTCCCTGATTGCACATGGTGTAAGTTCCGATATGCTTGATGCCATTCGCATAGAAACAGCTTTTGGCGAAACACACCAGGACGTACTGCAGGCTGTCAGCCAGCGCCTGGATGCCATCGCAGCCATTGAAGCCGACGTCTCCGTGTGCAGGCAGGACTGGGAAAGGGAGGAGGCACAGCTCAAGGCTCTCAAGGAAGAACAGAAGCACAGGGAGGCCCTGTACGCTGATCGTGTCATTGATGATTTAACACGCATACAGCTTCTGCCCGAAATTGCAAACCTGGAGAAGGCCGTAGCACTCTACCCGAAGCGCATTGAAATGTACGACAAACAGCTGGCCCAGGCCCAGGCGTATTACCGTAATATCATGGAGTGGCTGGGAGCGAAAGATGGACATCCTATTTCGGAAGCCATCCGGCGCCGTCTCAACGAGGAGCAGGTCCGTACGCTCCTCACGCAGGCACGGGCAGAAGCCGTGCTTCACAAGGAAGCATACAGAATCGTTGCTCCATATGACGGTACAGTCTCCCAGGTTCTCGGCCATGAGGGCGAAGTGGTCGCCGCCGACATTCCGATCCTCAGGATTGTCAGTAACGTCCCGGACCGGATCATTGCGTACCTGGCGGAGATGCAGGTCGGCCAGATCCAGGTTGGCCAGAAACTCCTTGTCATGGGCACTTACCGGCAGAATGAGGGAAAAGTCTTTGCCACCGTGGAATCCGTGAGCTCGGAAGTCTATACCTCCTCATACATAATCAGCTCAACCGGGCGCCAGGTGCCCGTGCGTGCGCAACGGGCCATACTTCGCATCCATGATGCCCATCCTTTCGTCGGCGGCGAGGCTGTTTTTCTCAGGGCCCCCACAACAGGATTCATGGGCTTGCTCGGACAGTTTTTCAGGATGGAGAAGAGATTACCAGGGGTTCCCGGCGGTCACTCATCATGAAATATTCCGTTACCTTTCATATCATGCCAGCCATGGTGATGTTCTGTATTTTGTCGGGTTGCCGTTCAGTACCGCCTTCTGATTTCACTCTGAAAACTTCAGCACTCGATCCGGTTTACAGCCAAGTGCCGCTCCTTGATCCCCAGGACACCAATACCGTCTCGGTCAAAGAAGCGATTCTCCATGCCTTGCGCTCCGATGCCGACATTAACGAACTTGCTGCACGCTGTCACAGGGCCGCAGGGGATCTGATCGGTCTTAAGCCGGAGTCTCCCGAAATCCGATTAGGATATGAAAGAAGCCACGATGACAGAAGGGGCTGGGCGCTGGGCGAGGAAGTCGGCAATCGTATTCAGACCGGCGAACAGCGCACCTCCGGATCAGGCACCCAGACTTCCATCGACCGTGACCTGACATCGCGGACCAGCCCCGGTGCGCTCATCAACCCGACCCAGACCACCGTTGAAGATTCCATAACACGGGAATCATCCCGATCCTCCGAGTACGAGACATTCCGTTCAGAATCCTTTTCTTCCAGGAACTCGGCGGATCTTGATTTTCAGCGTCAGAAGGAAGACGGTATCAGCGTAGCGCTGCGCGTGCGTCCGCCTAATCCATGGCTTCTCAGTGCAGAAAAACAGGCCGGCAAGTCTGTCCAGACAATTGCCGAAGCCGAACTGCTCGTGCGCGAACAGCAGCTGGCATGCGATATTGTCGAAGCAAGCCTGCGACTCCACTATCAGCAGAGCATGCTGCGTCTGCAGACTTCTTTCGTCGCCAGAGTTGCACCAGTACACGATAGAGTGCGTAAGGCCTTTGAAAAAGGCAGCCTGACTTCGGAAGATTATGCTGACGGCTGCCGCCTCATGTCAGCCGCGCTTGCAAAACAGCACCGGCTCGAATCAGAAGTTGCCGACCTGGAAAGCAGTCTTCGCCAGCTAGCGGGAGTGGATCCGTCCCGTCTTGATCTTGCTGCGCTCAGAAAAGCCGCAATAATCCCTGGGTCTGTCCCGAAAAATCAGGCCGATGACAACACATGGGCCTCGTCTCTCCTTGCCTCGCACGCTCTTGTTCTCCGCGCTCAATGGACACTTCATCTGATGGAATCGGAATGGAAAAAATCCCAGGCTGCCGGTATCCCCTGGGCAAGCCGCCTGATAGCAGGTTACTCCTGGTGGGACGGGACAAGATACGGCTACAGAACTTATGAACGCAGCGGTTTTGAGACCCAGACAACAACATCACAGTCCACCAGAAATGAAACCGAAATATCGAATACGCAAGGGACGGAATATGAAGCCCCGTCCGGCGATGTCACCGATCACACTGGAACCGGGCAACAGTCCTCCAAGGCCCGGAGAGAAAGCACAGAGACCCAACAGGAGACTTCAAACAATTCAGGAAGTGAGTCATCCAATGCCAGGGATGACGGGGATGAATGGTGGGTTGAAGTCGGCGTGGAAATTCCGATATTCGAGTGGCTCTCGGGAGAATCGCGTGTTCGCAAACAGGCAGCAAAGGCAGCCCGTGAAGCATTTGAACGCGTTCAACAACGTGTCTACTCCTATATTCTTTCGGCACTCAATTCAACCAGGCGTACCAGTGATGCCCTGCAGCAGTCTCTCCTCCGTTTCCAGAGCGAGTACGCAAGCATGAACCAGTTTGTATCCACTGCAAAGCGGCAGGGATTGTTAGGCGAAATAAGAGCACTCCGGGTCAATGAAGAATTGATCGAAATGGCCCTTCTCTCGCTTGACTGTTCCCTGCGCGAAGCTCTGGCCAGGATCGAACTCGTTCGCGTTGCAGGCCTCAGCCCGGCCCTTGATCCTCCATCCGATCCTCAGAATCCCCCCGAAGACAAAAAAGATAAGACTGAATAAGCGGGCTAGCGTTTCAACAGGATCAGGTCGCCTGCTTCGAGAAGAACCTTCACACGGAGAAAGCCTTTTTTTGTTTCCACGGAGAGAGTTTTCCCGGTTATCGACGACACACTGCTGTATGCAGGCACATCATCCAGCTCGAAGGTGACCGTCTGTTCAATCCCCGTCCAGTTTGAAAGCACAATGATATCAGCCTCTTTAGACTGGATCCAGTTTGCTTCAACTCGATAATTATCGGTCCGCAGACGGGGTTTTATGCCGCCATGCGCCAAGACTTTCCGCATCCAGTCCCTGTGAGCCGGTTCGAAGTCCAGCGTTGAGTGATCTGCTCCCTTCGCTCTCACGGATGTTGCGATATAGCTGATCGCCGGAAAGAATCCGGCAAGGATGATTTTCCCTTTGCCCGCCGGCAATACCTGGAAAAAGGGTTTTTGCGTGCCGCATAACAGCCTGATTCCCTCGAAAACATTTAATTCCTTTAATTTCAGCATCTCGTACTCTGCCCGGCCCGGGTCAGCCTGTAAATCGAGAGGTTCCCTTTTCAGGTTAAATGTCTCATCGAGGCCGAGCGGCCTGTCAAATTCATCCCTCGCCAGGGCCCCGGCACCCACGTAAAGTACTCCGCCATCATTGACCCACCTGACGAGGAGAGCCAGCGCCGATTTCTTCAGGTTGGCATCCGTTGCAAAAAGCATCCTGTACCCGGACAGGACCGTCGCAAGGTCGTCCTCGGCAAGAACGTCGCAGCTTGCATTACAGTGTCTCAGAAGAAGGTTGAGCCATGCCCGTTCCTTGCCGAAAATATTGTCGCGTGTTGCGTACCAGATATCACCGGTTATGCTCAACAGCTGTGCAACATCGCCCTGAGCTGGCTTTCCGGCCATGATGTGTTCTTCAACAGAACCCACGGGAAAAGTTATCCGCTTGATTGCCTCGTAAATCTCAGGCCTGTGACTGTTGGCATCGCTTGTGATCGAATAATAAGGCCCGTAGTTGAAGAAACTGATCGCCTTTACACCATGGCCGATTTCAAGAAATCCGCGGGCCTGTATCTCCCGGCAAGGCCTGCACAGAACATTGTATATCCCGAAATCGAGTCCCTGCCGGCGGCAGGCGGAACGCATCACATCGACATAATAGCCGTTGACCTGTCTTGTCCGGGCCCATCCACCCCAGTCTTCGTTCCATCCGTATGTCAGCGCGCCACTTCCCAAAATGTCGTACCAGTCAACACACCTGGAAACCAGGTTGCCCTCAAGAAGTTCACAGGCGAAGTTGGCGGTCGTTGCAAGGCCAGGCATATATTTCTGCACACTTTCCGTACCTGCCCGGTGCATCTCCGTCATCAGGTGATTCATATAGCGACGGGTATAATAGTAAGATTCTTTTTCAGAGGGAGTTGTTCCATCGAAACGGTTGTTTATCTTGAGATCAGCCACTTGAGAATCCGGCAGACCAAGGCTCTTCAGGTATGGAAGAAAACCATCCATGCAGTTCTGGCATTTCTCGACATGGTCAAAACCAAACCCCGGTTCATCCATGAGGTTGATCATCGTCCAGCCCGAACGGTCAGGATTTCTGTCTGCAAACTCCTTCATGCTTTTATCAATCCGTTCCCTGTCCGGCTGGGCCAGGCATCCTGGAGACCTGGTCAGATGAAAAAAGAAGTTGGACGCCCTTCTTTTGTGATCGGATATGCCTATCAGTTCAAGAGCCTTATGCTCATTTGACACAGCTTCGGCCGTGGACCGCTTCTCAGAAAGCGACATTCCGGTACAGAACGGAAATCTTGAAGGAGGTTTTCCGGGAACGGAAGGAGTCGCCTTGGCCATGGCAAGCGACGATTTACTGCCTTCTGTTTCGGTCACCAGCCGGTAATCAACCAGGTCCACCGCAAAAATGAACCCATCGCCTCTTCCCTGCCGCTCACCCTTGCCGATCAAGCCTGTTTCGGATGGACTTTTGGAAAAAAGAACTTCAAAACAAGCTTCCGGCTCAGGTTCATGATACGACCGCATCGCGTAGAGATTGATCTGGTTCAGTCCGCCATAGGCAAGACAGGGAGAGACGTCGACCCAGGCACTCTCCTCGCCGGTTGCCATGCGAATACCCGGCTTGTCTTCCGAGCCTGTACTGACGCCGGTAAAGATGCCTTTCCGGTTGATGTTCGCGTGCTGGGTATACCATGGCGAAAACGGCCGTCGTCCCCAGAAATGGATAACAACCGGATGTTTCTGCCCGGACAGCATACGGACCTTGATATAAAGCGGCGTGACATCCGTGACAGCCGGTTCATAAGTCAGATCACCGGTCAGCAGAATCAGGTCCAATGTCCTGGTACAGCCATGAACGGACACTTGATGAATCTTTTTGACACAAATCTGCAATTCACCCGCTTGCGCATCAAACTCGACAAAATCCCAGATCCACCTGGCAAAACCATCCCCCCATTTCTTTTCGCCTTCCGGTGTTGACCTTGGAGACTTTTCCGTGTTGTCGAATTCTTTTCTGATAACCTGCCTGTCCTGCTGTATTCCAGAAAGAAGAAATCCGGATTTACTCCTGTAATTGATCATGTCCAGGTAACGAATCCATACGCGGTACCTGCCCGTCTCAGGAATTTGCAGCCTGGCCGTTGCCGTTCCCGGCTTATTGTTCTGCCCGCCGAGCATCCGGTCAACCGGACGGCCTGCATACCAGTTGTCAGGGGAATGTTCCCGGACAGTCCAACCTTCGCCGGACAATGCCATCGACTCCGCTTGAATAACCTGTGCCTTTTCCGGCAATGCTGCCGGAATGTCTGAGACCATGAGAACCGGTATCTGGAAACAGAGCAACAGTTTCAGACTGTTTTTCATAACCGTGACGATAATGGCCAATACGGCAGAAAAGAATTATCCTTCGGAATCCGGGCAGAGTAACTGATCAAAAACCCCGTGCCTGGAATTTCTGTGCCCGCTTGCCCTGGATGTCGCCCAGGTACAGGTTTCCCTGTTCGTCCCTGACAACGCAGTGAACCCAATCCACCTCGCCTGGCCTGCCCGGGGGACTGCTGATAGCCTGCAACTGCACACGCGAAAGCACTTTTCCCTCGCAATTCAATTTCATTAAAAGCTGGTCCGGGGGCGGGGCAACCATCCAGCCTTCTCCCTGCGCTTTGCGCACGCGGGATGATCCGCAAACCAGGATGTCGTCAGAAGGAGTAACGGCCAGGGTCCAAGGCATGATCAGATCGGACCAGACAGCGAGGATTTTACCGTCCGTGTCGAAAACCTGAATCCTGCCGCTGTTCCGGTCGGCAACATAAAGGCGCTGTTTTGAGTCGGCTACAATACTGTGTGGCAGGACAAACTGTCCCGGCTGGTCGCCTTCCTGTCCCCACTGCTTGATAAACTTGCCCTGCCCGTCAAAGTGAACCACGCGCCGATTTCCATACCCATCAGAGATGAACACATCTCCGCAGGGCAGTACTGCAATATCTGTCGGCCCATTGAAATGTGCCGCATCATTGCCTGACCGGCGCTCTTCGCCCAGCCTGAGCAGAAGCTTACCATCAGCACTGTATTTCTCCACTACATGGCGAAGGTAATCGGTAGTCCAGAAGTTTCCCTTGCCGTCGATCCGCAGGCCATGTGCGCCCTTGGCATCAGGAGCCGACAAAGGCCAGGACTGGCACGGCGTTCCGTCGGTTTTATATATCTGAACGGCAGGCTGAATGCGGTTGATAAGGCAGATTCGACCCTGTCCGTCTATCGCCATTCCGGTCACTGCTCCCCAGATCACGCTTTCAGGTTTCTTCGGCCACGCTGAATCCACAACCAGTCCAGGTAAGGCAGTCTGCGACTGCGCCTGCAGGAAACCTGATGAAAGAGAAAGTACAAACAGATTAACGGTTAAAAGAAATG
>JAEAMF010001617.1_pt1 | contig 15345 bp, 26 predicted proteins | sample 8958721 | NCBI WGS metagenome assembly JAEAMF01 (sample SAMN16933255, study PRJNA681124) | bioreactor sludge metagenome | isolation source: anaerobic bioreactor treating anionic surfactant - SDBS | place: India: Bengaluru | collected 2019-02-28
GCAGCCTTCGATAGCTGAATTCCTTGATGAGCTGCCGGAGCTGGTGATACCTCTGCCTGCAGAAGATCCGGTAGCTACTGAGCCCGCGCCCGACAGTGCGATTGCGTAATCCTCACCGGTACTGGCGCAACGACACCTTGGGGGCCGCCCCGTTCTAATCAACGCCTTCTTCATAGCCGAACCAATAATCATGCTGAGTTGGATCTCTCTCGCTGTATCTGTCCTTACGCTCGCTATCGTGGTCGCCTATGTCGGCTTCGATAGCCCGCATGCGAGGAAGAAGCGCGCCAAGAAAGCACTGCGTAGGCTGCCAGAGTTTGATCGTGGCGCGGCTGCATTCAAGCGCCGCTACCCAGCGTTTGAGTACGGGGCCGGTACCTATGGCGTACCGGAGGTACATGATTTCGGGGATGGGGCTCAACTGCGGATTGGTGCTTATTGTTCAATCGCCGACGGGGTGGAGATTGTCCTTGGGGGTTATCACCGTACTGACTGGGTCTCAACCTATCCATTTCCGAAGAAAATCAGCGAAGCGCGCCATATCGACGGCAGTAGTTTCTCGAAGGGAGACGTGCAGATCGGTAGTGATGTTTGGTTATGTTCAAATGCCACGATTCTCTCAGGAGTCACCATCGGTCCCGGCGCTGTGGTCGCTGCAGGTGCGGTGGTCACGCGTGACATCGAGCCGTATGCAATTGTCGCGGGCAACCCTGCAAGGGTTATCGGTTGGCGCTTCGATGAACGGACGCGTAATGCTCTCTTGGCAATCCAGTGGTGGAATTGGCCCCGGGATGAGGTGATCAAGGTCGTTGAACTGCTTTGCAGTCGAGATGCCGATCAACTCTTGGAATATGCCGGCCAACGCCAGCCCACGCTGTAACCCCCCGCGCTACACAGCCCGCCGCGTGCGCCCCTTGCGCGCGCGCGTCACCCTCAAGGCTCACTGATCCGGCACTCGCCCAGGAGCCTCAACCCCATGGCCACCGAATACCATCACGGCGTCCGCGTCCTCGAAATCAACGAAGGCACCCGCCCCATTCGCACCGTTTCCACCGCCGTGGTGGGCATGGTCTGCACCGCGTCGGATGCTGATGCGGTCAAGTTCCCGCTCAACAAGCCGGTGCTGCTCACCGACGTGCTCACCGCCTCCGGTTCCGCCGGCGAGCAGGGCACTCTGGCGCGCAGCCTGGACGCCATCGCCGACCAGGCGTCGCCCGTCACCGTCGTGGTGCGCGTCGAAGAAGGCGCCACCGAGGCCGAGACCACCAGCAACATCATCGGCGGCGTGAGCGCGTCCGGCGAATACCAGGGCATGAAGGCGCTGCTTGCCGCTGAGGCCCAGCTCGGCGTCAAACCGCGCATCCTCGGCGTGCCTGGGCTCGATTCGCTGGCGGTCACCACTGAGCTGGTGGCGATCGCCGAGAAGCTGCGCGGCTTCGCCTATGCCAACGCTTACGGCTGCGAGACCGTCAGCGATGCCATCGCCTACCGCGCCGGCTTCGGTGCGCGTGAGCTGATGCTCATCTGGCCGGACTTCGTCTCCTGGGACACCGTGGCGAACGCCAACGCGCCGGCCAGCGCCATCGCCCGCGCCCTGGGCCTGCGCGCCAAGCTGGATGAGCAGATCGGCTGGCACAAGACCCTCTCCAACGTGCCGGTCAACGGCGTGTCGGGCCTGTCCAAGGACATCTACTTCGACCTGCAGAACCCAGCCACCGACGCCGGCCTGCTCAACGCCGACGAGGTCACCACGCTGATCCGCCGTGACGGCTTCCGCTTCTGGGGCTCGCGCACCTGCAGCGCCGACCCGCTGTTCGCCTTCGAGAACTACACCCGCACCGCCCAGGTGCTGGCAGACACCATGGCAGAGGGGCATTTCTGGGCTGTGGACAAGCCCATGCACGCCTCCCTGGTGCGCGACATCGTCGAGGGCATCAACGCCAAGTTCCGCGAGCTCAAGCGCGGTGGCTACATCATCGACGGCCAGTGCTGGTTCGATGAGGCGGCCAACGACAAGGACACCCTCAAGGCCGGCAAGCTGTTCCTGGACTACGACTACACCCCCGTACCGCCGCTGGAAAACCTGCTGCTGCGCCAGCGCATTACCGATCGCTACCTGGTCGACTTCGCCGCCGGCATCACCGCCTGACCCCATTGACCCGCGCGGCCCCGGCCGCGCCGTAGGAGAGCCCAGCCATGGCCCTGCCCAAGAAACTCAAGCACATGAACCTGTTCAACGATGGCAACAGCTACGTTGGCCAGTGCAAGTCCGTCACCCTGCCGACCCTCGGCCGCAAGTTCGAAGACTGGCGCGGTGCCGGCATGGACGGCCCGGTGAAGGTCGACATGGGCCACTCCGACGACGGCATTCAGATCGAATGGACCCTCGGCGGCTGGGACCTGACCGTGCTGCGCCAGTTCGGCGCTGTGAAAGCGGACGGCGTGATGCTGCGCTGGGCCGGTTCCATTCAGCAGGACGACACGGGCGCCGTGACCGCCGTTGAGGTAGTCGCCCGCGGCCGGCACGAGGAGATCGACTTCGGCGACGCCGAGTCCGGTGAAGACACCGAGCACTCCATCACCACCACCTGCACCTATTACAAGCTCAGCGTGGACGGCAACGTCGAGATCGAGATCGACCTGCTCAACTTCGTCTTCATGGTCAACGGCGAAGACCGCCTCGCCGAGCACCGCAAGGCCATCGGCCTGTAAGTCATGCGCGGCCAACGCCCACCGTTTCGCAACCCGCAGCAGCCACCAAGTGCTGCGGCTACCCCAACCCCAAGGAGCACACCCATGAGCAAGACCAGCGACCCCATCGTCCTCGAGCAGGCCATCAAGCGCGGCGAGACCAGCATCACCGAGATCACCCTGCGCAAGCCGGCCGCCGGCGAGCTGCGCGGCCTCAAGCTGGCCGACCTGATCAACGGCGACGTCAACGCCACCATTCGCCTGGTGCCGCGCATCAGCGTGCCGACCCTCACCGAGCAGGAAGTTGCCGCCCTGGACGTGGCCGATCTGCTGGGCTGCGCGGACGCCATCGCCGGTTTTTTGCAGAAGACGGGCAGCACGGCGGAATCCCCCGCCGCGTAGATGACGTGATGGCGGACATCGCCCTGGTGTTCCACTGGGGGCCAGAGCAGATGAACGCCATGCCGCTGCATGAACTGATGGACTGGCGCGAGCGCGCCATCGAACGATGGGAGCGCACGCATGGCGCGTGATCTGAACCTCAAGGTCAACCTCCAGGCGCTGGACAATGCCACCCGCCCGCTGCGCACCATTGCCAGCGGCGCGACCAGCCTGGGCCGTGCGCTCAAGGACACCCGCGGCGAACTCAAGGGCCTGCAGGCCCTGCAGAAGGACGTCAGTTCATTCCGCAACCTCAAGGGCGCTGCCGACCAAACCGGCGGCGCCCTGCAGGCCAACCGCGAGCGCATCAAGGCGCTATCCCGCGAAATGGCTGCAGCCGAAGCGCCCACCAAGGCGCTGACGCGTGAATTCCAGAGCGCGGTCCGCCAGGGCCACGCCCTCAAGCAGAAACACAACGAGCAGCAGCGCGAGCTGCAGGGCCTGCGCGGCAAGCTCGGCGAGGCGGGCATCAGCACCCGCAATCTCTCCGACCATGAGCGCGAGCTGCGCCAGCGTGTCGAGCGCACCAACCAGACTCTCGGACTGCAGGAATCACGCCTCAAGAGCCTCACCGCGCAGCAGAAGCGCCTGGGGCAGGCAAAGGCCGAGTACGAGCGTTCCCAGCAACTGGCCAGCAGCATGGCCGCAACCGGCGCCGGCGCGCTGGGAGCTGGCGCGGCGGCCGGGGCGCCGGTGCTCGCCGTCATCAGCAGCTATTCGACCTTCGAGGACGCCATGCTCGGCGTCGCCAAGCAGGTCGAGGGCGCACGGGACGAGAGCGGTCAGCTGACCGACGTCTATTACGAGATGGGCGCCGCCATCAAGTCGCTCGGCGAGCGCATCCCAATGGCCACCACCGAGATTGCCGCGCTGGTCGAAGGTGGGGCGCGCATGGGCATCCAGGGCAAGGACAACCTGCTTGCTTTCGCCGAGGTAGCCGCCAACGCAGCGACCGCCTTCGAGCTGCCGGCCGACCAGATCGGCGAGAACCTCGCGCGCATTGCCAATCTCTACAAAATGCCGATCCAGAACATTGGCGAACTGGGCGACGCCATCAACTACCTGGATGACAACGCGCAGTCCAAGGGCGGCGACATCATCGACGTCATGCAGCGCACCGCGGGCATTACCGCGTCGGTCGGTATGTCGTTCCGCGATGCCGCGGCGCTGGGCTCGACGTTCCTCAGCCTGGGCGCATCCGCCGAGGTGGCCGGTACTGCCACCAACGCGATGATTCGGGAACTGGCCATTGCGAGCGAGCAGCCCAAGCGCTTCCAAAAGGGGCTCAAGGCGCTCGGGCTGGAGTCCGAGGCGGTACAGCGTGGCATGGCGACCAATGCCACCGACACCATCCAGAGCGTGCTGAAAGCCATCAACGCCTTGCCGAAGGACGAACAGCTCACCGTCACCACCCAGCTGTTCGGCAAGGAATTCGGCGATGACGCCGCCAAGCTCGCCTCAAACATGGGCGAGCTGCAGCGCCAGATCGATCTGGCCAATGCGGACGGTTCCAAAGGCACGATGCAGCGCGAGGCCGATATCCGTTCCGACGCGCTGTCCGCTCGCATGCAGATGACCCAGAACCGTATGTTCGGCCTGTCCGCCACGCTGGGGCAGACCCTGCGCCCAGCGCTGATCGAGCTGGGCGAGGGCTTTAACCGCGTGCTCGGCCGAGTCACCGCGTGGGCAGAGGCGAACCCTGAGCTGGTGTTCAGCCTGCTGAAACTCACCGGCGGCATTGCGGCGCTGGCGGCCGGCTTCGGCACCATCACCCTGGCGATGGCCAGCATCCTCGGCCCGTTCGCCATGCTGCGCTACGGCATGACAGTGCTCGGCATCAAAGGCGGCGGGCTGGCGACCACGCTGTTCAACCTGGGCAAGACAGCGCTGCCACTGGTGGCCACCGGCCTACGCCTGGTGGCCACCGCGGCGATGGCCAACCCGGTCGGCGCGCTGGTTGGTGCGCTGGCCCTCGGCGCCACGTTGATCTACGCCAACTGGAGCCGCGTCGGCCCGTTCTTCCTTGGCCTCTGGGCTGAGATCAAGCAGGGCGTGGCCGGTGGGCTGGCCGGCATCGGCGCGCTGCTGCTGAATTTCAGCCCGCTGGGCTTTCTCTACCGTGCGTTTGCCGGCGTGATGAGTTGGTTCGGCGTCGAACTACCGAGCAAATTCAGCGAGTTCGGCGGCAACCTGGTGCAGGGGCTCATCAACGGCTTCACCAGCATGTTCCCCAACCTCACCGCGGCGATTGGCGGTGCGGCCGAGAGCGTCATCGGCACCTTCAAGAACCTGCTCGGCATCCACTCGCCGTCGCGGGTGTTCGCCGAGCTCGGTGGCCACACCATGGACGGCCTCGCGGTGGGCCTCGAGCAGGGGCAGGGCAACCCCTTCGCGGCGATGGAAGGCGTGGGCCAGGGCCTGGCCGATGCCGGCGGCAGCGCGCTGGCCAGCGCCGGTAACCCGTTCGCCGCGCTCGCCGGCATGGAGTCGGGCGCCTCTACCGCGTTGGCCGCCGATGTACCGCTCGACTCGCGCCCACCGCTGGCGGCGCGCGCGCCGGCTGCAGCAGCAGGCGCAGGTGGCAACACCTACAACGTCAACATCACCGCCGCGCCCGGCATGGACCCTGCCGCGATCGCGCGCATGGTGCGCGCCGAGCTGGAGCGTATCGAGCGCGAGAAGGGCGCCCGTGCCCGCTCATCCCTATTCGACCAGGAGTAGCAGACCATGATGATGGCCCTCGGCATGTTCGTGTTCAGCCTGGAGACCCTGGCCTACCAGGAATTCCAGCGCCAGACGGAATGGCGCCACGGCTCCACCAACCGCATCGGCACCAACCCGGCGCGGCAGTACCTGGGGCGCGGCGACGACAGCATCACACTGCCGGGCGTGCTGCTGCCCGTGCTCGCCGGCAGCCAGCTGAGCCTCGATGCCCTGCGCACCATGGCCGACACCGGCAAGGCCTGGCCGCTCGTGGAGGGCACCGGGAAGATCTACGGCACCTGGATCATCGAAAGCCTGAGCGAGACGCGCACGCTGTTCTTCCGTGACGGGCAGGCGCGGCGCATCGAGTTCACCCTTTCGCTCAAACGCATCGATGACGGCCGCGTGGATCTGCTCGGCAGCGCCATCGCCGCCGGCGGCAACCTCCTGCGGAGGCTGCTGTGATCGAGGAACTGCTCACCCAGGGCAAGGGCCTGCTCGACCAGGCCAAGGGCTACGCTCAGCAGGCGGCGGACCAGTACCGCGACGCCACCGCCTACCCGCAGCCGATCTGCCGCGTGGTGGTCAACGGGCAGGACATCACCAGCGCGATCGAGCAGCGGCTGATCAGCATCGAGCTGACCGACAACCGCGGCATGGAGGCCGACCAGCTCAGCTAAGCCCGGCAAAATTGTGCAGCATGCTCAGCAGATCCGCGGATTCGTCCGCGTCGAGAATGCCGTCCTGGAGCATGCAGGAAAGGCGGCCATAGAGCAGGTTGACCACCGGGTCATGCAGGTGGACCAGGTTGCTCTCCAGCCAGCTCTTCAAAAACTCAGCCTCGGCCTGGTTGATTGCTCCGTCAGCGATCATCCCTGCCGCCAGGCCCACCAGCGCATCGGCGGCGCGCCGATCCATTCGCGCCTGGTTGAAGAAACGGCTCTGCTCAAATTCGCCGTGTAGATCCATCAGCGTTCCCTCCCCAATGTTTGCACTGCAAGGCAGCGCAGAAAAAAGCCGGCACTAAGGCCGGCTATATGCATCGATCAATTGCAGAGCTTGAGCCCGGCTTCAACCACGGCTCCAACACTGACTTTCGTACCAGGAATGCTCTCGCTCTCGGCCCAAACCTGTTCCAGCGGGTCTAGCCCAAGTTGGCGAGCCTTGCCGCTAGCGGCACCGTTCACCGCATACATCCGCCCCGATTCTGGATCGGTCACCACCACGGCATTGCCGGGCAGGCACTGCAGGTGCATTTCCTCGGTGGTGAAAGGCCAGTCGGCGCCGAACTCCTCGGCGCTGATCAGTTTGGGCGGGGCGGCGAGGGCGAGCGGGCTGGCCAGCAGCAGGCCGAGCAGGATCTTGCGCATGGGTTACGTCCTTGTGTGGGTGGTGTCAGTGGCTGCGAATGCCGGTGATGATGTAGAACACATCAACTTCGCTGCGCGCGGTGAGCGCCTGCAGGTAGTCGATGGGCATCACCGAGGTACCGTTCTCGAATCGTTTGTGCTGGTAGTCGGTGATGCCGGCGAGGTGCGCCAGTTCGTGGATGGCCAGGCCAAGGCGTTCGCGTTCTTCGGTCAGGCGTGCGCCGAAGGCGGCGGGCTGATCGTCAAGAGTAGGTGCTGTAATGGTCATGCTGCGTCTCCTTGCAGGTGGAACAGCGACAGATGCGCCCGGCCGGAGTTCCTCAACCGAAATGGCGGGGCAGCGTTCGAGGCTTCAGCACCTCGCCCGTTTCAACGTCCACCACGTCGCCGATGATGCGATCCGTACGGAAGGTGCGCTCGGCGCCGCGGTCGTGACATTCGCCCTTGAGGTGTGAGGCTGTCACCGAATGCAGCGTGACGGTGCGATAGGTCACGTCGCCTGCAGCGTCCGCGTAAGTAAATGCGACCGTGCCCAAGCTCCAGCCGGTACGCATGGCACGGCTGGGTTTGGCGGAAAGGTCTGGCGCGCGGCGAGAGGGCTCGCTGCCAAGCCGCTTTCGCTGGGTGGCATCGAGCAGTGGTGGCTTGCTGCCTTCCCAAGGCTTCGCTTGTGCAGCCTCGGCCGCCTTGCGTTTTGTGTGGCGCACCAGGGCAGCGAATATCCAGATGCCCAGGCCAAGCAGTGCGAGCGTGAAAACCGCTCCCATAGGTCAACCCTCCTTGTTGGCTTGATATCTTCCTGCCGACTCAGCCAGCGCCGAGCCAAGGCGGCGCATGGCGGCGCGGTCCTGGTCGGGCATTGATCGGTAGTGGTTCAGCAGCTCCGACTCGTCGTCGGATAGATCGGCCTCGCTGGGCGCCGCTCGCTGGCCTGTGAGCACATAGAGCACGTCGACGCCGGCGCTGGCCACGCTGGCCAGATAGCTGGCGTCCGGGCTTCTATCGTTCTTCTCGTAACTGCCCTGGGTGTTGCGGTTCACGCCGCCGAGCTTGGCGAAATCGTCCTGGTTGAGCCCGATTCGAGTGCGCTCCTCACGCAGGCGCTCGCCCACGCTTTTCCCCACCGCATCGCCGGTTGCACAAATTTTCAAGCAAAAGTCCTTTACATGCCCAAATGCTTGTGCATAATGGGCAGCAGATGAACACGAATGAACACATATGGACACTATGCACGCCCCCCTGACACCCGAGCAAGCCCGCGCAAAGCTGGATCGCGTGGGCGTTTCTATCGCTGAGTTCAGCCGTCAGCACAACCTCAACAAGAACCTCGTGAGCGATCTGCTCAACGGCCGCAAGAAGGGCCGGCGCGGTGAGGCACACCGAGCGGCTGTACTGCTCGGGTTGAAGGAAGGCGTCGCCGAAACTCCGCGCGAGTACGGCCGACGCTCGACCGACATCGGCGCTGTGATTTCACAGTAATGGCACTGGCCCCAGCGAGAAACCAGAACATGACGCTGCCGATCCTAGAAACCCGCCGCCAGATGATGAGTGCCGTGGTCTGCGCCTATCCGGGCGGCCGGGAGTGCGCCGCCGCCCGACTGGGCATGGACCTCAAGAAGTTCGACAACCACCTCTACGAGAACGCTGGCAGCAAGCCGCTCAGCGACGAGCACATTCACCTGCTCGAGCAGCAAGCGGGCACGCGCTTCTTTCCAGACTCCGTCGCTGCAATGTACGGCGGCACCTTCGTACCGGATGCCAACCCGGGCGAGCTGGACAACATCGACCTGTACGAACGCCACCTGCGGACCGACGTGCTGCGCGGTGCGGTGGACCAGATCCTGGCGCAGGCGCTGGAGAACGGCTTCATCGACGAGCACGAGCGCAAGGTAATCATGGCGGCGCATCGCCGGCACGCGGCGGCTCGCAATGAAGAGATCAACGCCGTCATCGTGCTGCACAGCAAACCGAACAACTGAGCACCACCGGCACTGGCCGGGCCGGCTTTACGGCAACAGGGGAGGGGAACCAGTGAGCGTAGCTAACAACGGCGGATACAAATGCCTATGCCCAGCCTGCGGGCAGCGCATGCGCATCCGTAACAGCGAGGCGCAGACGCCGACGTTCAAAACCATGTACGCGCAGTGCATGAACATGGCCTGCGGCGCGACCTATACCGGCTCGCTGACCTGGGACTTCGCGCTCAGCCCCTCCGGGCTGGACGCACCGCGCGTGGTACTGCCGATTGCGCCTTCGGTGAAACGCATGCAGGCGCTGCGCGACAGTCGCGAGAAAACCGACCAGCTGGACATGCTGGACCACATCGAACCGGAGGTAGCCACCGCATGAACGTCACGACCCTACACGACGCCCAGGAGTACCGGGCCAGCATGCAGCGCGCCGCGCTGACCTTTTTGCAGCGCCACCAGGGCGAGCACCTGACTGACGATGGCCACCTGTTCGAGCGTGCCGTCGGCTACCTGGTCAACGCGCTCGACGTGCCGGCGTTCATGGCCGACCGCCTGGTGCACTTGGCCATGAGCGAGCTGGAGTGCCTCAAGCGCCCGGTGATCGGCATCGACTATGGCACCCAGGACGAGACCCGCGTGGCCCTGGTGAATTTTTTTTCGGGCGAGGCGGTATTAATCCCCCTGCGCCACCTGCCGGCGCGCCTGCAGCCGCCCGCGGTTCTGCCGGCTGCAGCAGCCACGCACTGATCACCCCCTGAATTGACCCAAGCCCATGCCCGCCTTTGCGCGGGTAGGGGAAAGTTGCGCCCGAACGGTGGCCCCATGAGTACAGACGTTTCCATCCATATCCAGCTGAAGCCCGCCCAGGCCGATGCCTATCTTCGCTGGCTGACCAGCCAGTACGAGCAGCTGATGGCTGCCTGCTGGTACGACGATCGCTACCGCTTCACTCCGCAGGGCGAACGCGGCCCGAAGATCCTGCGCGACCACCCGCACATCGCCGGCCTCAACCGCACCATGCGCGAGCTGGTGAAGGCCCGCCAAGGAGCAAAGGCATGAGCACTCAACCGATGCCCGCCTGCGAGGCGCTGGCGGCCGATCCGGCGCGTTACATGTTCCGCCAGATGCTGCATCAACTCCGTGCAGCGCGGGACTACGACCAACAGCGTTGCGAGTCACTGGTGATAGTGGGCTACCTGAGCTGCGCGCTTGAGGTCGAACTGATCGATTGTGAAACACATCGCCTGGTGGGCGCCGAGATCAGGGCGTTCGTATGGGGGGCGGCCCAATGAAAGACATGGACCGCCAGATCCGCGAAGAGGTATTGCGCCGTTTCGAGGGTGACTTCGGCCTCAAGCGCCGCGCCGGTACCGACTACATGCGCGGTGGCACCTGCCCAAGCTGCGGCAAGAAGGAGCTGTACTCCCGCTACGACCAGCCCTGGTTCATCAAGTGCGGCCGCGAGAGCAAGTGCGGCGAGCAGTGGCACGTGAAAGAGCTGTTTGACGACCTGTTCGACGACTGGAGCAAGCGCGCACCGGTCACCGAGCAGGCGCCGGCCGCCAGCGCCGATGCCTACCTGCAGTTCGCCCGCGGTTTCGACCTGGGCATGATCCGCGGCTGGTACAGCCAGGAGAACTACTGGAGCCGCGAACTTGCCCAGGGCAGCGCCACGGTGCGCTTCGCCCTGGAGAACGGCGGCTACTGGGAACGGCTGATCGACCGCCCGCACCGCTTCGGCAAGCAGAAGGCGCGCTTCGCCCCGGGCCAGAGCATGAAGGGCTACTGGTGGTGCCCGCCGTGCGTGGACCTGCTCGAGGTCAGCGAGCTGTGGATCGTCGAGGGTATCTTCGACGCCATTGCGCTGCTGCACCACGACACCGCTGCCGTGTCGGCCATGAGCAGCAACGCCTTCCCGGCCGAGTCGCTCAAAGCTCTGGTCAAGGCCTGCGCGGAGGCCGGTAGCAAGCTGCCGAAGCTGGTATGGGCGCTGGACAACGAGCCGGGCGCGCATCGCTACACCCGCCGCTGGGCGAAGATGGCCCGCGAGCTGGGCTTTACCTGCGAAGCCGCGCAGATCCCGCAGCGCGACCGCAAGGTGGACTGGAACGACCTCCACCAGCGCTGGGCCTTCATCGAGGGCGACGACAAGCGCGCGGAGCAGATCGAGCGCGACCTGCGCGAAGCGCGCTACCACGGCAGCCTACTGCTGGCCGAAAGCGCGGCGGAGAAGGGCGCGCTGATGTTCGATTGGCGCCAGCGGCATGAATTTCACTTCGCGTTCGAGAACCGCCTGTACTGGTTCAAGATGGACCTGGAGAAGTTCAACAAGGCCAAGCAGGCGCTCGAAGGCAGCGAGCACCACGACGACCAGCTGCTCAATGATCGGCAGATGACTGAAAAGGCGCTGCAGCAGTGCGGCGCGGTGGTGGAAATCGCCAACTGCTACCCGCAGGCGCTGTACTTCCAGCGCAACGAGGTGACGGACGAGTCCTGGTACTACTTCCGCGTGGACTTTCCGCACGACGAGCCGACGGTGCGCAACACCTTCACCGGTGGCCAGGTGGCGGCGGCCAGCGAGTTCAAGAAGCGCCTGCTCGGCATGGCTGCCGGCGCGGTGTTCACCGGTACCGGCGCGCAGCTCGATCGCATCATGCGCGACCAGCTCTACGGCCTGAAAACCGTCAAGACCATCGACTACATCGGCTACAGCAAGGAACACAGCTGCTACGTGTTCGGCGACCTGGCCGTGCGCGGCGGCGTGCTCGAGCAGGCCAACAAGGAGGACTACTTCGAGTTCAAGCAGCTGCGCTTGAAGACGCTGCAGAAGTCCATCCGCCTGGAGATCGCCCGTACCGACGAGGGCTACCGCGCCGAGTGGCTCGACTGGCTGTGGACCTGTTTCGGCACCCAGGGCATCGTCGCGCTGGCGTTCTGGTTCGGCTCGCTGTTCGCCGAGCAGATCCGCGACGAGTACCAGAGCTTCCCCTTCCTGGAAGTGACGGGCGAGGCCGGCGCCGGCAAGTCGACGCTGCTGATGTTCCTCTGGAAGCTGTTCGGCCGCCCGGACGAAGAGGGCAAAGACCCCTCGAAAATGTCCAAGGCCGGCCTGCGCCGGTGGATGGGGCAGGTATCCGGCATGCCGCTGGTTCTGCTCGAGGCTGACCGCAGCGACAACGACCGCGGCGCCGCCAAAGCCTACGACTGGGACGAGCTGAAACCGCTGTTCAACGGCGGCACCCTGGGCGTGACCGGCGTGAAGACTGCCGGCAACGAGACCTACGAGCCACCGTTCCGCGGCACCATCGTCATCAGCCAGAACGCCACGGTGATGGCCAGCGAGGCGATCCTCACCCGTATCGTCAAGCTGCACTTCGTGCGCCCCGAGGTCACCGCCGCCAGCCGCGCCGCAGCGGACAACCTCAACCATCTGAGCGCCATGGACGTCAGCCACTTCCTGCTGATGGCAACGCGCGCCGAGGGCAAGGTGCTGGAAACCTTCCGCGCCCAGGTGAAGGTGCACGAACAGGCGCTGCGCGAGCTGAAAGAGATCCGCATCGAGCGAATTATCAAGAACCACGCCCAGCTGTTGGCCCTGCTCGATGCTCTGCGCCTGGTAGTGCCGCTGACGGAGCGGCAGCACGCCGCGGCGCAGCGCGAGCTGGTGGCGATGGCCCTGGTGCGCCAGAGCGCCGTCAACGCCGACCCGGCCGAGGTGGCCGAGTTCTGGGAGGTCTACGACTACCTGCAGAGCCTGAGCGAGGACCCGGTGGTGGACCACTCGAAGAAGCCGGACGTGATCGCCATCAACCTCAACGAGTTCGCCGAGCGCGCCGCCGAGCACAAACAGAAGCTCGCCGACGTGGCGACCCTGCGCACCCTGCTGCCCAACAGCCGTTCCCGCAAATACCTCACCCACAACAAGGGCGTGGACAGCGCCGTGCGCGCGGCCTTCAACCGCCGCAACAACACCCTGACCCAGCGCGGCACCACGGTGAAGTGCTGGATCTTCCAGAACCCCGACCAGACCGGGCGCGGCAACGCCTGATTGGTCGAGCAACACCCCAACCCAAGGAGAAGCACCATGCAAGACGAAAAAAACACCGAGCCCAAGCCCTTTTCAGCACTCAAGGAGGCTCTTTTCTTCCTTGATTACGCCAACGACTCAGTGCGCGAGGCGGAACGCGACCTGGCGAAAGCAAAGCAGGCGTTCACTGACAAGCTGCAAGCGCTCGGGCCTGTCTGGATTCAGGCATCCGATGCGGCTGAAAAGATGGGGGAAAAACTGCCAGACGCGTTCCGTGAAGGCGGGCTGCTCATCAAGTTTGACGAGGAAGGTGTAGCGAGCGCCGAACGCTTACCGGACGCCGCGTCGAGCCACACGTTGTACACGCTGGCCAACAAGGCTGGCGAGTAAGCGGACAGGTACATACCAATGGCCCACTACGACGATGACGAACCCAGCCTAAGCCTGCGCGCCCGGCTAGCCATGACCGGCTGGATCGGCACCGGCCTGGCCGGTCTGCTGACCGCGGCCAACCACCTGCCGGACCTGTTCCTTCTGATCGCACGCTGAAAACAAGAAGGCCCCGGTGAGCGGCAACTCACCAGGGCCTGACCAACCCAAGGAGAAGCACCATGCAAGCACATCACACCCAGGGAGGCGGGGCACAGCATAACCTAGCCCGCCACCTGCACCTGATCACCATCGCCGACGTCCCGGAGAAACTCTGCCGCAAGTGCGGCGACACCTGGCCGGCCGACACCGAGTTTTTCTACCGCCAGGCCGCCAAGTCGGACGGCCTCGGCAGCGGCTGCAAGGCCTGCTATGCCGAGACACCCAGCGTCACCGCCCGCAACCGCTACAAGGCCGGGCGCATCAGCTCGGAATGGGAGCGGCTGTTCCAGGAGGAGGTGCGCCATGCGTGAGCGACCGATTCTGTTCAACGGCGCGATGGTCCGCGCCATCCTGGAAGGCCGCAAGACGGTGACGCGTCGGCAGATCAATCCTCAGTTTCCGTCATCAGTGAAAGAGGTGCTGCCTTATGTTGCGCACCGGGATATTTGGGTGCCGCGTGATCCGGAAAGCCCTGATGAACCGTGGGAGGAACAGGTGCGGGTTTGCCCCTACGGTAAGCCAGGCGATCGCCTATGGGTGCGCGAGACGTTTGCCGTCTACGGCGACGAGAAATTCGCCGCGATTCATTACCGCGCCGACCGACCGCACGACGTTGGCCGTAAGGGCGTGGGATACAAACCGTCCATCCACATGCCTCGGTGGGCCTGCCGCATCCTGCTGGAGATCACCAACGTGCGCGTCGAGCGCCTGCAGGACATCACCGAGGAACAGGCGGAAGCCGAGGGCGTACGGGCCTGTGAGCACGAGCTCGACCCGAACGGCAACGGCTACTCCGCCACCGAACTGCTCAGCATCCTCTGGTCATCGCTCTATGGCGTCGACAGCTACAACGCCAACCCTTGGATCTGGGTGGTCGAGTTCAAGCGCTTGGAGGTGGCCGATGCCCGTTGAAATCCGCACACGTTTCACCACCGGCACCTACGTGGCCACCGTGCGCGGCGAGAAACGTACTGCCAGCAACACCATCAGCGCCCGGCAAGCCGCCGAAGCCATGGCCCGCAAGCTGGGCCTCGATCCGGCGCTGCTCCGGGAGACCCAACGCGACCTGCTGCGCAATGGGGTGGAGCTGTTCGTGCATTCGGGGGAGGTGAGCCATGTCTAGCCTTGCTCGAATGCAGCGCGACCTTTTCTCGCCAGCGAACCTGGCTTCATCTGCAGTCATTCCGGAAGCCCCGCAGCTGATCGCCCACCAGTGGCCATACCCTGGCTTGAGCGGCGGAGACTCTGCCCGCTCTTCGCTGGCTCAGTCTGCGCAGTTCGTCGAGGTGATCGCGCTGACAATCAAGCGTGCCGGCGCGGCGCTGATCACTGACGCCGAGGCGAAAGAGCTGCTGCCGGCGGACTGGAAAGCCCTGCTCGGCCGCTGGGCGCATGCTGCGCTGTCGCAGTGGCAGGCCGAGCTTCACGGCATCCGCGTCGAGTACGTGAGCCACGGCGCCGATGGCGGACACCATTGGCAGTACCGCGTTGAACAAGTAGGTACCGCATGACCCTGCTCCGCTACCTCTCCAACCCCGCCGGAATCACCGTC
>JAEAMF010001616.1_pt1 | contig 15336 bp, 25 predicted proteins | sample 8958721 | NCBI WGS metagenome assembly JAEAMF01 (sample SAMN16933255, study PRJNA681124) | bioreactor sludge metagenome | isolation source: anaerobic bioreactor treating anionic surfactant - SDBS | place: India: Bengaluru | collected 2019-02-28
GATCTATCTTTCTGCCAATTTTTTCAGCACCTTTTTTGATATCAGGATGCATTAATATTTTGTCTACTTCTACCAAAAGGCGGTATTTCTTTTTTTCATAAGTCATTGCTATGGTATGAATGTAATCGGCGAAAAATAGGATTGTTTGTTTCCGTGTCATCTTGTTTAATTATTAAGAGTTCATAATGTCTGATGCTTCCGACTCGTCTATCGATTGATATACAGCTTCGGATAGTTGTTGCATTTCGTGTTTGCTTAACTTTGAGACAACATCAATCGGCAGATTAAATACCGATTGATTGTTGTTCAGCTGGATGAAGATGTTGTTTTTCTCCAACCTGCGAGGATCTTCTTCCTGGATAGGTTTTTCTCCAAGAACAGTTTTTAATATTTTATGAGCATTGGCCCATTCTTTGTGTTTTCCCTGTAGTTTGCATTCTTTAATGAGTTCGAGTAAGTCCTTTATTTGCCAGGCTTTCCAAAAGTCAAAATCAAACTCATGGTTTTGTTTAAACAGCTCGCGGGCAATGCGGATATCCTGATAGGCTGTATTACGCCCTATCAGATACTTTGCCTGCAGCTTTGAAACGATCTGGCTTGGCTCCGGATGTCTGTCCATAAGCCTGGCAGCGGTCAATACCCGATCCAATTGCGGCCTTAGCTCTGCAGGAAGGGGGGAATCCTCCGGGTGCAGGATATGCGCCATGATTGACTCATAGCGTTGATCTTCTAATTTCAATCGTTTCTTATCCATGTTTTAATTCACGTTGGATGTTGTTTATATACTTGCAAAGTTCAATCTGAGCCGGATTGCTTCCGTTTCTCGCTGCTTTAATGGTGTCAGCCTTAATCTCATCCAATTGAGTTAGGTAACCTCTGTAAAACGCTTTAAAAGCTTCCGTTCCGGATTGTTCTATTTCGCAAAGAAATTCGTCTGCATCTTCCACTTCGATAGCAATAGCAATCAGTGATGGAGAATACAACTTATAAGCCATATCTTCTATCTGTTCAAGTTGTTCCTGCGTCAAATACATCGTTCAGTGTTTTAAAGTCAAAATTAAATACATCCGGATCCGTGTAAATTGTTCCGCGCTCCGTTTTCGGATTGTCTGTTGCGTTCTGGCTGGAGATCAGGGTTACTTTCCATTGGTCATTCCAGATACAGGCAACCTTGGCATGGATGGAGGAGCAACGGTAGTTAAAGTTCCGAACAATCATGTCAAATGGTTTGGGAGATATCGTTCTTACCCGGTTGTCAAGAATAAGGCGAAAGTCCAGTATCTGTTTTTCTTCCTGCCGGCGTACGATTCCATCGATTGTTTTTGGAGATATACCGTAACTGCTCATAAGGATATTGGCTGGTCCGATATGCTTTAGAATATGGAATATGAGCCGCATGCTGTTGAAGTTTCCAAAGCTATAGAAATGTTTAGTTTTACCCTGTTGAATTACCCCGATCGATTTATCCAGGACGGCAGCAATGAAAGAGTTTTCCGCATCCATGGATGTGGTAAGAACAGAAGGAGAAGGAGTATTATCTTCCTTCTCCTCGTAAATTATCGGTTTGGATTTGAACAGCATTAAGAAAGTTCTACGATTCTATATTCAATTTTCTCAATGAATTCGGTTAGCTGCATGACTCTTTTTTCCTGTTTTGCCCTTTTGGGGCCATCAGGCATTGGAGCCAGTTCCGGCTGCTTTGACTCTTTTTGGAAGTCAAGCATATTTTTTGCCTTAACAAGTTTTGAAGTGGTATTCTTTTTCAGCTTTTTAAGTGCTTCCAGATCTGCTTCATCCGGAATAATGTAGTCCGTTGACTCAGGCTTTGCCTCTGTTGCTTCTTTAAGTGTTTCAATTGAAGTAATTAAAGATTCTTCGCCTTCCGGCAACACTTCGAATAAGTCTGCACCAGGAACAGTCCCGTCTACCTCATACAAGGTTTTCGCTTTCCAAAGTTCATCCAGCCTGGCAGATATAGCTTCGACCCCTGATAATAGGTTCTGACGCTCAAGGACTACCTCCGGAGTATTTCCTTCAAGTGCGGCGGCCTGTTCGTGCATGGCGGCTCTTTTCCTATGTAATGCATAAAAAGCATGCACAACGTGACGAATAATAACCGGATAGCCTTGTTCGTCACACATGGCTTTTACTTCTTCGGCCAATTTTGTGGGGAATTCAAAGGCGGCTACAGTTTCATCAGGATCTTCATCATTATGCTTAGGATCTTCCGGACGAATCCATTTGCCAATGTATTCATAAATAAGAGTCAGCAATTTGTCTTTAGCGAATTTATTGGCTTCGCCCCATCTGGCTACTTTTGAAACAGCTACGGGCTTGAATTTTGAATCCTGAAGGATTGCAAGCCCTTCGGTAAAATCACGGTTTCTACTGTTAATCCAGGCAATCGCTTTTTCTCTGGACTCTGAATAATTGTCATTCATACTAATGAAAATTAGTTATTAATATTTAAAAACAAACATACTGCGGATTTTACTGAGGCAAAAGGACAAAACAAAATGAGGACAAAACCGAAGTTCTGCCCTCATAGAAATTTTCTGTTTTGGATTAAAGCGCCGCAGTAAGCAGGCCATCAGTTTCTCCAACGTAAACACGTGGGTTGTTTACGGGGTAGATAAACTTCAGTCCGGAGCTTCGCAAGTCGGTGCGAGCGGATCCTGTGGTGGCGCCGTCTCCCTTATCCCGAATGGCAGCAACGTCTTTATCTCCCATCAGGTAGGCCTGTCCATTGGTGTCAATAACAACGAATACCATTTTAGCATTCTTTGTCGCTCCCATGAATCCTAACACTTCAGGTGAAATTCCATTTTGAGAAATTGTCACTTCCATCTGGTGACTCATACCACCTGTTTCGCCAACCTCTGTAATTGCAAAGCTGCCCTTATTTAATGGAAGGACTATTACAGAAGCTTTCTTACCGGTTTTAAGAATAAGATCTCCTACAAGTGATCCCATGGCTGCTAAAGTGGTTGCTTCGGCTTGAACCGGTTCGGTTGGCCATGCCGATACATCCGAATGATACATAGCCAAAATTTTAAGGATCCCTCCTGTGTTATCCTTGCAGTTGATGGATGTATCTAAATCTTGTAATGTTACACAATCTGGCATATTGATTTCAATATTAGTTTGTTATTAACCTGCAACCGGAGTTAGCGGCTGATCATTTACACACAATTCGGCTGGGTTGATTGAAACAAACTGACAACCGAATACAAATTTCATAGCTGCTGTAAACAGATACGGATTTCCAGAAAAGAAAGGCTTCATGTTGGTAAGATCAGACATCTTATCAAATCCATAAACCATGTTCTCTTTTGTGGTCAGCATCATGAATTTAGAACCTTCAGGGAAAGCGTTTGTACGCTTAATACGAACGCGTTTGTTCGTTTTCTTCAGATACTGAATTTCAGATTCGTCAGTTCCGGCCAGCTGAACAGTCTCGCTTTCCATCCAGTCATCGTAATCATCTCCGAGATCTTCAGAGATCCACAAAATAGCTTTTTTCTTACGGAAAGTTTTAGGCATTGAACGCCACATTTCAAGAGCTTTGGTTCCGATATTGGTTGCGTCAACAGCTCCGGTGGCAAACATGTTGCCTTTAGCAACGGAGATATTACCAGCAGTTTTCTCAGCTTCAATGATTGAACCCCAACCATCAAATGAGTCAGAGATTTCAACATCACCTGCTTCTGCAGAATATTTTGCAATGAAGATTGCATTATGCATGTCTTCGGATGCAATAGAAATTCCGTGCTGAATCAACCAAACCTCGAATGGATGTTTTTTATCCCACAGTCCACCAGAAACTTCAGCGATGAATGACCGGCGGTAACGTTCCGGCTCATCAGCCATTTCGGCAACAACCGGGTAAACAGTAAGAACACGGGGAACTATTTTTCCAAGATTGTTGGTTCCTAGAAAAATACCGGTGTATTTTTTTGCGATGCTTCCGCCTTCGGTTTTACCAAGTGTCAAGGAATTGGTAATTCCAGGCATAGGGGTACAATCTGAAAGCACATCGTTAACCGACAATTTGTCGATGGCCACCAAAACATCTTTATGTTTTGCGACCTGCGAATTTACGAGCGTAATGTCAATAGGAGCGGTAAAGTCCATAGTTTAGGGTGTTAAGAGTTAAAGAAATTATTAACTGGGTCAAGCTCGATAGCCTGTCCATGTTGGTTGTCGGATCCGACAGCAACCGGAGGAATAACAGATGGACGTTTATCCAGCAGGTTTTTAACGGCTGCTGTTTTTGCAGCAGCATCGGCAGCGTTTTTAACAGTATCATCCAGCGCATCTAAGGCTGTGATAACCGAATTCAGGTTGTTTGTAGCTGTAGTTTCGGCAGTTCTGGCGGCTTCAAGTGCGGCAGCATCGGTTTTTTGTGCCTGCATAGCTGTATGAAGAGCGGTAAGCTGTTCAACAGTAAGCGAAACAATTCCGTCTTTTACTTCGAAACCTTCTACTTTAAGCAGCTGATTGATGATTGTAAAATCTTTGTTCATCGTGACAACAGGATTAGTGTTTGAATTATTTGGAATTAAAAAATTCTTGATATCGGTAACGATATTCTCAATTTTATTGAACATACCGTTATCGGATGATTCGGAAGACTCCGTTTCCGGATCTACCAGGTCAGAAGGAAGAGGGATCCCGTTGCTTGCATACATGGCGGCAACAGAATTTTCTACTTTCTTTTTTTTTGCTTTTGATGGAATTACTTTACCTACAAGTCCAATTGAAACAGCTTCTTCCGGAGTCAGCCATTTAGCCTCCTTCATCATCTTAAGCATTTCATTTAATGGCTTTCCGGTGTGCTCGCTGTAGATCTTTGCGAGCTGTAATGTGGAGACAGATGCAGTTTCTTTTTTCGCCGTAAGATCTTTTATAGCATCTTCTATCTGATCTTCATTCATCTGCCCCCATGATTCTACCCAAACAGATGTTTTGTGTGCCATATGCAGACAATCGGAGTAGATGCAAGATTCTTTGGCATATAAGGCTAAAAGAGTTGCTGCAGAAGCATTGTAGCCAACATATTCTACAGTCACATCTCCGTGTTCGGCTATATGGCTACCCATAACAATAGCCTCGTTAACATCTCCACCCGGGGAATTGACAACTAGGGTTACAGGTCCTTCCGCACAGCCTGATAGCATGTACTTTAAGTAGTTGGCTGAGTATCCGTATCTTTCTATGGCTCCGGATATCCTGATAATATTTTTTGCCATCTTTCTTTTTTGTGCAAGTATAACCCATAAAAAAGCCCCCCGAAAGGACATCGGAGGGCAATGAAACACCTGTAAATGAAAGATTATTGAATAGAAGCGATGTTAACGCTTGGCAATGTGTCTTTACAAGAAAAAGAAAATATGGTACCCTTCCTGGCTGCCCTGTTTTGTCCGGTGTCCACTTTCGACTCGAACACCATTCGAACATTGTTGCAACCGGAGGCCATGTAATTTCCGTTTGCGTCCTGGTGAGCTACCCGCCAGGTGCCTGAGCGCAAATCATTAATGATCGCATCATTTACCGGAGATTTACCGTAAATTATTCCAGAAACCTCTATATCGTAGGAGTCACCGGCATCGGTTTCTGTCTTTTTCTCCTGGAATCCTGCATCTGTGGGTAAACATTCTATACATATTACATTGTCCAGGTCTGTAAGATTTAAAGATCTTACGGTTGCGGATGCATAACCTAACGAAACAAATGATGTTTCCGGTATGGCTAGTATTTTAACCAGTCCGCCAGAGTTGTTACTAGGGATTTCTGTAGTCCTCATTGTGTTGTATGTGAAGGGTTGTTAATGTCCCGAAAACGGGACAATTGTGCGACAATTATTTTGTGAAATTCATTTTCCATCAGTTTTTTTGCCTCGTTCGCAAAGACGTTATTCCGCTGGCAATCTTTCTTTATAGTTTCAAAGCTCCAGACATCTTCGGTAAATCCAAATTTATCCTGGAATGCTCTTATGCTTTCAAATTTAGATTTTCCAAAAGCGTACTGGGCAGAACACCATGATCTCATGAGTGCTTTTGCTCTCGAATCAAATAATCTGTTAAGATCCATTATTGCCTGGTGACTAAGTGAGCCGCCATACTGTCTAAAATCATATTCTGAGATGTAGAATGTAACCGTATCTGAAAATATAGACCGGTTTATTGGTCTCCAATTTAACCTTGAATCATTCCTTTCTAATAAAGTTCGGATTAGTGCCATCAGGGTTTTATCCTTATTAAATCGGACCGGTTGCCCATAGTTCTGTTCAATAAAAACCTTAACGTTTGGTTTGCAGGGTAATTGCACTGAAAAAGTAATTGCCATAGCTTATTATTTAGGTTACAAACAGACCCCTATCGAAAACATCGTATAAAAAGTGTGCATTTGAACTTTTTTTAACCGAATGTTTCGTAAACGTCTGAATACAAAGATAATAAATACCGTACACTTTACGTACTAAACCGTTCAAAAAATTTATTTTTGTTCAAAAACCGTTTTTTTAGTGCTTTTGGACAAATCGTGCAGAATCGTGCAAAAATAGTACGAATGTAAACATTTGATTTACATATGTATACAACTTAACAAAATGCTTTCGTACGAATGCACACTTTTTTTCTCATTTTAGTACAGGGGTATTATTCTTAAAGAAAAGAATAAAAAAAAGAATATATTATATGTCCTATTCCTGTATGGCACAGATTTTTACCGAATGTCTGCCTTTCGCGCCGCTCTCCCCCTTCATAAGCTCTATATACGAATTGTGCATCAGTACCGGCCTTTTTTTCTGGCTCGCGCACTGATGCACTCGAATGTAAATAATATAGGGGGAGGTAGTGGGCGGCGAAAAAGAGAAGAACCTTAAGAGATTTTACCATGATTACCTGGTGAAATCTGAAGGATAGTAAGGTTGACATATCCATTCGTATTCCGGATACAGTTTCTTTACTCCAATAACGATGGCTATTCCGGCTGTAGCCATAGAGGTTAGCCGGTGGGTGGTTGCGGGACTCTCCCGGAGATTGTAAGACGTGGCGAATACAAAGTATGAGTTCTGCAGGTCGTAATCGTGAGGAGTTCCGCGTATGATCTTGCCGGCATCTGTAACGGTCTGAGCAAACCCCATGTCAATAATAATCCGTTTGATCATTGCCTCTCTTGCGCGTTCGTCAGCAGAGATAGCTACTATAATTTTATTTTCTTTTTTCATTAAATTAATTGCTTGAATGTTTGGAAAATACAGAGGAATTTCCTATCTTTATAGTGTACTAAATTGCCCTAATCTATTCTAATATGGGGCTTCGGGGAGGCAGACTAAGATTATAATAGTCTGCCTTTTTTGTGTCTAAAAGAATCATCCCTGTTTATCACATTCCTCATTATGTATCTCATCAATTGCCTGCTGAAAGGCCTTCAACAAAGACTGAGCCTCCTCTTTAGATTCAAAGTCAGACGAATCCTCGTCAAAGAAGATGGAGTACATGGCATCATTTAGAATGTTGCTGGCGAATATATTCACAAATACATTTATCAATTCGGCCGTGTTATTTAGTGTCGCCATCGATACCCCGGAACATCCATCGCCGAAGTTAATGTACTCATTTCGGAATGACATTATTCCCAGGTGAAGTGGGTATACTACCTGGATAATGTATTCTCGTCGGTAGTGGATCTCAAAGGATATATTCCGGTCAAATTTCTCATACTCCTTTATCTTGAAACATAGTATCGAGAACAGATACGATAATTCATCCTTAGTCAAATCGCTTGGTTGCTTTAATAACAGCGCTTTTATTTCATCTTTATTTTTCATGTTGTTGTTATTTTCTGCTCACCTCATTTATAAGGTGAGCAGTATGTTCGGATTTGTTCGGATTTGAACGTTATGATTGTTTTAATTTAGATGGATCATAGTTGGTCCAAATAACTTCTTGTACTTCTCCTGATCGGATGTTGTTTTTCTTAACTGGGAACTTTGTTTTATAGAAGTCACCGTACAGCTCATTCATCAAATTACAGTCGTATCCGCTTACCATGGCCAGCCCTTCGATTGAGTGAAGTTTTTCGGATAACAACCTATGATCATCGTCCGTAAATTCAAACTTGTAATCATTCTTGCTTTTTCTACTCTCTTCTGGGTATGGTGGATCTGCATAGAAAAACGCTTTAGGATGATCGATTCTGTCGATACAATCAGAGTAGCTACCATTTATTATCTGAAAGTTGCTTCGAATCACATCAGCAACGTCATGTAGCTTTTCAATAGCATTGTTCCACCTTGAGACAGTTTCACCTCCAGATGCGTTAACGTGTTTTTTAGCCATGTGCCACCCTTTGTTTTTTCTTTGTGCTCCAAGCCCAAAAAAAGATTGTCTAATCCGAACATAGAACCTTCTGGCTTGCTCTATGTTGTCATCTGATTTCTCCCAACAATTTATGTACTCAGTCTCAGAACATGGAGTTAGAAGTAACAGCCTAACTAGATCTGATTCATTGTTTCGTAGCACTTCAAAAAAGTTAGTGATATCCGAATTAATTTCGTTAGCTGTTTTAATTACACGACCATTATAGTTCAGGGAAACAACGAAGCTTCCGGCAAACAGATCTACTAGGTGAGTAAAGTCGGAAGGAAAGTTTTGATACAGGTAATCAACCCATGTAAATTTTCCTCCAAAGTAATTGAATGCTATTAGTTTATTTTTATTCCCGCTCATGTTCAACTATGTTTATTTCCATTCATTTTTGATGTAATTAAAGTCTCTGCCTCCGTTGTTTGAGAATAGCTTAAAGAGACGGTTCTCTGTTACTATGCCAATTGGTTCATAGTAGTATTCAGGGAAAAGGATATCTTCTTTTGATCCTATAAAGAACACGGCGGTTGCTTTATTTTCCTTCCCTATATACTCGATAGGCCTGCAAAAGAAATCGCTTAGTGTAGTATGATCCCCCGGAAGTATATCTACTCCGCACACTGTAATTGTCTCTTTAGCCAGTTCTGTTTCCCAGTCTCTGCTACTTGATTTATAATAAAGTCCCTGGAATCCGCACAGGTAAGCTTGGTAGGGATCTTTTGCCTTTTGTTCTATTGCCATTTTTGTGTCCGTCTATATTTTATTACAAACTTTATTCCTTTGGCTTTTAATGGCTTTTTATGTGTTCCTCTTTTGAATGACTCAACGGCAATTCGTTCGTTGATGGCTTCTAAAAACTGATACATGAATACCCGTGAAGTAAAGCTAAAGATCGTAGCCATAGCAGAGAAATCTATTTTGTTCATACTTTATTATTTATTACGTTATTGCTTGTTAAATTATATCCCCAGAAACCAAGTTTAAATCTAAATTTAATGCAGGCCCAGACTCCTTTACTATAAGGCTCCCACTTATGTAAAGCTTCCCAATCACCTACTGCAGGTTCGGGTGGCCATACTAAAAGTTCAAGACCGGTTATTATCCAAAACGCGTGTTCTGTTTTCTCATGTTTTTTCATTGCTCTTTTCTTTCTGCCCAGATGTCGTGCATCTTGGCCAATTGGTTTGTCATATAGCTATTAAGCAGGGTGTGACAGGCGTTAGAAATATCGGCGAACTGCTCAGCAAATTCAGGTGTACAAGTTTTGTCCACATCGTATACGAATTTATTGGCATTGGCTTTGATGGCTTGAATTCTCCTTTTGTCATCGTGCACAAAACGTTCTGCCGGTCTGAGTAATTCCTCTATCTCCATAGCGGCGGTTTCGGCCATGTCGGCCGCGATAAATAGTTTCCATATCGATAGGGCATACTTCTTTGGATCAATGCCCTGTACTTTTCTTCTTTGTCCGTGGGCTACTGCTGCAGCCAGGTAATTTCTGTTTCTCATATTAAAATCGTCTTTTACGTATAAATAAATAGTCGTTTGTAAATTCTACTTCGTCAACAGCTTGATTTAGCATATACAGGCAGGCTGCTTTAATGAAGATCTTATGACTCTTCTCCGGGATCTGCTCGAGGATATTGAATTTTCTCCCGTATGGCCAATTGTCAAGAACTTCTTTAGTGTCCAGGTAATAGTTGTAAAAAGTTCCTTTGTCCTGCCGGCATTTATTCAGTTCCTCTGTTGTGCTAATCCGGAATTGTTTAAGGTCCGGGATGATTGTTGTTGTTTGCATTATCATCAAAAATTTTCAGTTGAACATTGTACCCAAATTGGGCGAGTATTCTTTCATATTCCACCATTGTGGCCGTAAGTTCCCCGCCGGGGCGGGTGATTGTTCTTTCTCTTCTGTTTATATGATACCCTTTCTTTCTAGAACGGTAAATCGTGTTGTACATCGTCTTCCGGTTCATAGTTCTTTAGTTTGTCAATTGCAGTTGTATTGTTCGGCTGATTGTCGATTACCGGTACTGGCAGATCTGCTATCGGTGCGATTGTGAAATACTCTACTCCTCCGGATTTATCATCCAGATCCGGATTTCCGTCTTTATCGTAATAGAGAGGCTGCCCGGATAATTTATCGTATCGAGATGGATTAAACAGATATCCTTTCAGCTTGCAATACTTAACGAACTTCTTTTTAAATGCGTGAGGGGTGGCCCATTTGCGTTGATCCGGAGCATACTCATAGAATGAGTCCTGGTAGGTACGCCGTGGCAGTCTTGCATTAACATGAGTTTCGTCCGAGAAGTATTCGTCTGCCCAAAGGATGAATGTTTCTCCCACTTCCTGCCGGAGCTTTCTTGTTTCAAGGCGCTCGGATGGAGCCTGAACAACACCAAATCGAAGATAGGTTTGGATGCATTGGGCCATCAGGTTCCAAAACAAATTCCACTGATCGACGCCCCATTCATCGAAAAACATCACTCCGAAATCATCGATTGGTTTATGCTCGTTGTTGTAATAGTCAGAAAACGCTATCAGCCATTGTCTGTCCAGGAACGAACTTCCATCGCCTGTAAGAGCGTGGTTGGTTGTAAGATAAATTTTAGGAGAGATGTTGAACGGGAATGTAGCCCGGCCGCCGCCTTTGTAGTTCACCTTCCAGTCTCCTGTTATGTTTGCAAAGAGGAACTCGAAATCAAAGTTCGGACGAACATCATCAATAAAGCAACATTTTACTCCTTCAACCAGGTCGTTCCATAGGAACTGATCTGTAGTCATATCTTTCGTTTTCCCGTTTATGTAAATAGACTGCATCGTCTGCCGGAACCCTTCGCCCAGGATGGACTTCCCAGAACGTCCGTTACTGGTACCAACTTCGCCTTGTTTTCCGTCCATGGCCACAACAGCCCGCGATACAGACCGGTCTTTTCCTTCCATCATCATGTAGCCGATCGCAGCAAGCTTTGAAACCAGATGGCCGATATTGTCTGCAAAATCATCTTCGGATATCTCGATATCGCTTACCCCTTTGGTGGCAAGATCTTCGGCGCGCATTTTCTCCTTACGCCAGGTAAAATTAGATGCATTTACCAGGAACTGCAGGTAATGACATTTTTTACCTGTCTCTGTAATCTTACAGCTGTATTTGTCTGTGTCGCTGTTATGTTCGATATAGAACAGCGGATCTGCCTTCTTTACAGAAAATGTTTTTTTCTGATTGGCCCAGATATGCTTTGTAACCTTCGTGTAGTCAAGCTCCACGAATTCGCTTTTTGTGACTTCCCAACAAACGTCCGAGAAATAAAATGTCTGCTTGTCTCGCGAAGGAGTTTCAAAGTTCGGATCTATGTAATCGATGTTTGTCAACTTATCGAAGGTATTGCGGGCCGCCTTTGTAAAGCATGTTCAATACTTTTTCGGAGGCAACGGATTTAGTAAAATCGGTCACATAGTCTCGGATGTCTATTGGCTCCACAAGTCTAACAACCGGCGGTTCCAGATGGATAAGAGCTATCGTTCCATCGATCTTACGGTATCGGCCGAATCCCCTGTTTTGTAAAAAGTGGAAACACCGGTTGTAATTAAAAGAGAAAACAGAATATTCGTTACCCGATTTGTCTTGTCTTTTATCTTCATCCCAATATTGTTCATCAGTCTCTAATGCCTGCGCAGAAACGAATTGACCATCTTCATTGAATTTCCAAAGGTGTTTCCCGATTTTGAATTCGGGCAGATCCTTAAGGATTGCTCTGTGTGCTTCCGCGAACTTGGCCGGATGGTTCAGGTTCCAATACTCTTCCAGCTTATGATCGGTAGCCGAAGTAATTTTATAGAGCTGTAGATACCTGCCCAGCAGTTCCTTTGTGTTCTTTAACTCTTCCAGATCATGCAGGAGTTCCTCCGGATTATTTCCGAGGGTGTTTACAAGCAGATCATCGATACCTTTATCGCCTGCAGAGTTCTTAAGCACGTGCCCGAAGTATATCTCAACGTACAGCTGGCGGCTTTTCAGTGACCGGCAATAGTCTTTAAAATTTCTCACAGCATAGAAGAAATTTCGTGGACGCTTTTCCACCTGGTCATTGATCTTAATGTTTGCTGAAATGTCATTCCAGTCGGAGTCAAGCAGGAAGCAAACCTCTTTTACGTCGCAGGTCTGGATTATCCTGATAAGATCTTCCGGAAGTCTCCCATCCTGGCCAATGTTCTGAATGCCAGAAATTGCAACCGAATGAATACCGTGTTTACAGGCTTTCTCTGCTTTTTTCTCACCTTCCTGTACAAACAGCATGGGGATAGGAGTTTTATCCTTGAACATTTTTCGGATTACCTGCGGGATATAGATGTGGGTGCCGGCACCGTACATTGTTTTGTACTTCTGTGGCTTGCCATCTTTATCGGTGTGTTCGTCCGGATACTGCCACCGAACGCGGCAATACTCTTTAAATTTGCCTGTAGGCTGACGCTTTGCGTCTTTCACTTCAAATTTTACGGGGTAGCCGTCCAGATCGTAGTACTCGATAATAGCATCATCTCCAGTCAGATCTATTTCATTCCGGCTATTAATTGTTCCGGCTTTGAATGTAGATGATGTTATAACCGTAGCCTGCTGATCCTTGCGGAAGATTGTAGCCGTAACATCGGCATAGGTAAGTCCTGATTCGGCAAGCATACGCGAACAGAAAGACTCTTCATTTTCTTTGCCGCCACGCTTTGTCTTAGCCTTGGCTGTAGCCTTTTTAACCGGCTCTTTTTTGTCTGGCAGGATATGCCCGATATGCTTTGCCAGATAGATAAGAGCATCAGGGAAGCTCATGCCTTGCGCCTTCATAAGGAAATCCTTGGGTGTTTTCCCCTGTATCCCATTGCACTTAAAACACTTGAATACCTTTTTATTGTCGTTAATCTCTAAACCATTCCTGGCATTGCAGCAAGGGCAGTCTCCAACGAATGAAGAACCCTTTTTGCTTAAGGTAACGAATTCGGATATAACAGGCACCAAAAGATTCTCTGATCTGGTAAGGATCGTTTCTTTGTCTTGTTCACTTATAAACATTACACTTTAGGATTAAGGGTAAACGTATAATTAGCAGGCTTTTCAGTCTCTTTCTTTTTACGTCCGAAAATAATGATTCGGGTGGTGGTGCTGTTAAGTGGCACGATGATGTATTTTTTCATGATTTAAATCTTTTATAGTTCATAAAATTGGGTTGATACCAAAGCTCCATCCCTTTCTCGGCTGCTATGAAATGTTCGATGCGGGCTCCCTTGGATTCTTCCCAGTCGGTAAGCATATAGATCGCATCACAAGTAAGCAGAAGCTCAATGTCTTTAACCATGTGTTCGTCCCATGTGGCAATGGGCGGGAGTCCGTTTTTTATCGGGTTGATAGGAAAATATTGCAGGTCTGAAATCTGGGCTTCGGCATCAGCAAATTTCTCTACGACCTCTGCATAATTATCCCCTGTTATTTTGCCGGATATATACACTCTCATATCACACGGTTATTATGTGCCCAGGCAGCCACTTCCAGATTGTTGTTTACGCCCAGTTTACGGTGAATATTGGTAATATGCGTCCGGGTGGTTGCTTCTGTAATTCCCAGGGAATCGCTTATTTCTTTTATCATTCTGCCCCGGGCAATCAAGATCACGACAATATATTCTTTGCGCGTAAGTGGCCCAAACTTTGGCACCGGTATACGGCAAACAATATTGAATCCTTTGCATTTGTCCAGCATGTTGCAACGGGGTGCATCGTGTGTAAGCTTCCCATTTAGAAGATCTGCCCGGTAGTCCAGGTTGCCATACCGGCACCCAACAAACATTTCTTCCTGTTCGTCCGGGTCTGTAATCCCGAAGTATTTCTCCAGCACCTGTATGGCTGTTAGATCCCCGCTGAGTTCTGCAATGAATATTTCCCGTTCTTCCGGGTCCAGTAAAAGATAAGGTAATTTATAGCCGTCTTTAAGGTAAAAGACGCGGCCTTCATTATCTCTGAAAATTTCGATACCCTTTCCGCTTATGCCTGCAGGTAATATTTGTTTGGTGTAAACAAAGTTTTCTTTCGCTGTCATTGGTATTGTATATTTTTAGTAATCAGTAAAACAATAATTTAGCACTATGAAAAAGCAAAATAAAACATATGGTTTACCATTTAAATTCCATTTCGCAAATGGTTTCAATCGCTTTTCGTTCTAGTAGGCTGAAAGCCCTGTATCGGACTTTGTAATACCAGGATGGAAGCGATAGTTTCGATTCAGACAGGAATCTGTCACGGATCTCCACCTTACGATCTACATCCAGCGCATTAAAATAGGAGTAGAACTCCTGTAGAAAGTTTTCTTCTGTTGTTTTCATTACATTATAAATATTATTATTAAATTTATAATGCAAACATAAGTAAAGTTCTGATAAAACAGAACATAAAATCTGTTAAAAACAAAATAAAAGTTATGTTCAATGGCTAACTTCCAATTAATCAGAGAGATACTGAACCAAAGAAAAATACCGATAAACGAGTTTTGTAAAAAGATAGAGCTATCTGATACAGCATTCAGGCAATTGGTAGAGAGAAACTCCACAAAAACTGAAATAATTGAAAGAATTGCCAGGGAATTGCGAGTTCCTGTAGGATATTTCTTCGGGGACAACAATAGTATAACCATGTCCGGGCAGAATACGCAGGTTCATAATGGCAACGGCCATCAGATCATGTTGAGTGCCGAACAGAAAGAGATTGAACTACTCAGGCAGATCATTACAGAGAAAGACAAACAGCTGGAGGATAAGGAAAGATTTATCCGGGTGTTGCTCGAACGTAATAAATAAACAGCAAAACAGTGAAGAAAACAGGGAAATTTTCAGGGAAACTTTGTGATTTACAGAAAGTTAGGCTATTGCCTCCCTGGTCACAGTTTAAAGCAGCAGGCGACATATCATAGGATGTGTCGCCT
>JAEAMF010001618.1_pt1 | contig 15334 bp, 13 predicted proteins | sample 8958721 | NCBI WGS metagenome assembly JAEAMF01 (sample SAMN16933255, study PRJNA681124) | bioreactor sludge metagenome | isolation source: anaerobic bioreactor treating anionic surfactant - SDBS | place: India: Bengaluru | collected 2019-02-28
GTGCGGCGAGAACGTCAACATCCGCCGCCTGGTGCGCGTTGAGGGTGACGTTGTCGGTACCTACCTGCACGGTAACAAGATCGGTGTTGCTGTTGTCCTGAAGGGCGGCGACGTCCAGCTGGCCAAAGAAATCGCCATGCACGTTGCTGCCAGCAACCCTGAGTTCCTGCTGCCATCGCAGGTTTCTCCTGAGGCCATCGAGCGTGAGAAGAACGTCTTCATGACCCTCAACGAAGACAAGATGAAGGGCAAGCCAGCTGAAATCGTCGAGAAGATGATTGCTGGTCGTATCACCAAGTTCCTGGCTGAAGCCAGCCTGGTCGAGCAAGCCTTCGTGATGAACCCAGAAGTCACCGTTGGTGCTCTGGCCAAGAAAGCTGGCGCTGAAATCGTTTCCTTCACCTACTTCAAGGTCGGCGAAGGCATCGAGAAGCCAGTTGACAACTTCGCTGAAGAAGTTGCCGCTCAGCTGGCTGCTGCCAAGCAATAAGACGGATTCATCTGTCTGCCCCAAAGAGGCTGCCCGCTCACGCGCGCAGCCTCTTTGTCAAAGCGGGGGTGGTTTACGAGACCTGTTCCCGCAGGCGCTGTAGCAGCGCCACGCTAGAGTTAGAGCCGGCTGAAAACAGCCCGCCAAGAATTTTATACAAACGCCGCAGGAGAGATTCGCAATGGCTCAGCAGGTGAGTGGTCGTCAACCTCGCTATAAACGCATTTTGCTCAAACTTAGCGGCGAGGCCCTGATGGGCTCGGAAGAGTTCGGCATCGACCCGAAAGTCCTGGATCGCATGGCCCTTGAAGTCGGTCAGCTGGTTGGCATCGGTGTTCAGGTTGGCCTGGTCATTGGTGGCGGTAACCTGTTCCGCGGCGCCGCCCTGAGTGCTGCGGGCATGGATCGCGTTACTGGCGACCACATGGGGATGCTGGCTACCGTGATGAACGCCCTGGCCATGCGTGATGCGCTTGAGCGCTCGAACATCCCGGCAATCGTCATGTCGGCTATCTCCATGGTCGGTGTGACTGATCACTACGACCGCCGCAAAGGTGTGCGTCATCTCAATTCCGGCGATGTGGTGATCTTTGCCGCCGGTACCGGTAACCCGTTCTTTACCACCGATTCGGCCGCGTGCCTGCGCGCCATCGAAATCGATGCCGATGTGGTATTGAAGGCGACCAAGGTCGATGGCGTGTACACTGCCGATCCATTCAAGGATCCGCATGCTGAGAAGTTTGACCGTCTGACGTACGATGAAGTGTTGGATCGCAAACTCGGCGTGATGGACCTCACCGCAATCTGCCTGTGCCGTGATCACAAGATGCCATTGCGGGTATTTAACATGAACAAGCCTGGCGCTCTGCTGAATATCGTAGTGGGCGGCGCTGAAGGAACTCTGATCGAGGAAGGCGAAGAATGATCAACGAAATCAAGAAAGACGCTGAAAGCCGCATGGGCAAGTCCCTGGAATCGCTGGCTCGCAACCTGGCCTCCATTCGTACTGGCCGTGCGCACCCAAGCATTCTCGATAGCGTCAAGGTGCCGGCCTATGGCAGCGACATGCCATTGAATCAGGTCGCCGGTATCAGCGTGGAAGATGCGCGTACCCTGAAAATCGTTGCGCACGACAAGACGCTGATCGCTGCCATTGAAAAGGCGATCATGACCTCTGATCTGGGCCTGAACCCAAGCAGTGCCGGCACCACCATCCGTGTGCCAATGCCTGCCCTGACGGAAGAAACCCGTAAGGGTTACACCAAGCAGGCGCGTGGCGTTGCCGAAGATGCCAAGGTCGCCGTGCGTAACGTGCGTCGTGATGCCCTGGCAGACCTGAAGAAGCTGTCCAAGGACAAAGAGATCAGCGAAGACGAAGAGCGTCGTGCGGCCGATGAGTTGCAGAAGCTGACCGACAAGTTCGTCGCGGAAGTCGACAAGGCGCTGGAAGCCAAGGAAAAGGATCTGATGGCTGTTTGAGGCCGGGACTTTTTCATGGAAAAGAGCAAGCAGGGTGTGTCCCCGTCGGTGCCGCGCCATGTCGCGATCATCATGGACGGAAACAATCGCTGGGCGAAGAAACGTCTGCTGCCCGGCGTTGCCGGGCACAAGGCTGGTGTTGATGCCGTCCGTGCGGTGATCGAGGTGTGCGCCGAAGCCAAGGTCGAGGTACTGACCCTGTTCGCGTTCTCCAGTGAGAACTGGCAGCGGCCGGCTGATGAGGTCGGTGCGTTGATGGAGCTGTTCTTCTCGGCCTTGCGCCGCGAAGCCAAGCGCCTGAACGAGAACAACATCAGCCTTCGGATCATTGGCGATCGGTCGCGCTTTCATCCGGAGCTGCAGGCTGCCATGCGTGAGGCTGAAGCGCTGACTGCGGGCAGTGGTCGCTTTATCCTGCAAATCGCTGCCAACTACGGTGGCCAGTGGGATATCGCCCAGGCTGCCCAGCGCTTGGCGCGGGAAGTTCAGGCGGGGCATTTGCGCCCGGAAGACATCACGCCGGAGCTGCTGCAACCCTGCCTGGCTACCGGTGATCTGCCGTTGCCTGATCTGTGTATTCGCACAGGGGGGGAGCACCGTATCAGCAACTTCCTGCTTTGGCAGTTGGCCTATTCCGAGTTGTATTTCTCCGACCTGTTCTGGCCGGACTTCAAACACGAAGCCATGCGCAAGGCGCTGGCCGATTTTGCTTCGCGTCAGCGCCGCTTTGGTAGAACCAGCGAGCAGGTCGAAGCAGGAGCCCGTGCTTAATGCTTAAACAACGCATCATCACTGCGCTGATCCTGTTGCCGATCGCTCTGGGTGGTTTCTTTCTGCTCGAAGGTGGCGATTTCGCCTTGTTCATTGGTGGAGTTGTGACCCTGGGCGCTTGGGAATGGGCGCGTTTGTCGGGGCTGGTCGCCCAGGCATTGCGTATCGCTTACGCCGCCGTGGTAGCCGGTTTGCTGATGCTGCTGCACCTGATGCCGGATCTGGCCCCTTGGGTGCTCGGTGCGTCGGTGTTGTGGTGGGGGGTGGCAACCTGGCTGGTCTTGACCTATCCCGCGAGTAGCGAGTTGTGGGCCAGTGCCGCCTGCAAGCTGCTGATCGGTTTATTGATCCTTCTGCCGGCATGGCAGGGGCTTATCCTGCTCAAGCATTGGCCGCTCGGTAACGGGTTGATCATGTCGGTCATGGTGCTGGTGTGGGCTGCCGATATTGGGGCCTATTTCTCCGGTAAGGCCTTTGGCAAGCGTAAGCTGGCACCGCAGGTCAGCCCAGGCAAGAGCTGGGAAGGCGTTTATGGTGGTGTAGCGCTGAGCCTGGCGATTACCGTGGCGGTCGGCGTGAATCGTGGCTGGTCGGCCACTGAGTTGCTGTTGGGGGTGCTTGGCGCGGCATTGGTTGTTGCTGTTTCGGTCGTGGGTGACCTGACCGAGAGCATGTTCAAGCGCCGTGCAGGCATCAAGGACAGCAGCAATCTGCTGCCAGGTCATGGCGGTGTGCTGGATCGTATCGACAGCCTGACGGCTGCCATTCCGCTATTTGCTGTGCTGCTTTGGGCAGCTAACTGGGGCGCGATGTGAGCGGTCTGCAACGTATTACCGTGCTTGGGGCCACTGGCTCCATCGGCCTCAGCACGCTTGATGTAATTGCTCGTCATCCCGAGCGATACCAGGTGTTCGCATTGACCGGTTACTCGCGCTTGAGCGAGTTGCTCGCACTTTGCATTCGCCATGCCCCGTCCTATGCCGTGGTGCCAAGCGTCGAAGCCGCGCAGCAGTTGCGTGCTGACCTGTGCGCAGCCGGCTCGGCTACCGAAGTGCTGGTTGGCGAAGCGGGTTTGTGCCAGGTTGCGGCTGCCTCTGAAGTGGATACCGTCATGGCGGCCATTGTCGGTGCGGCGGGTTTGCGTCCTACCCTGGCAGCTGTCGAAGCTGGCAAGAAAGTGTTGTTGGCCAACAAGGAGGCGCTGGTCATGTCCGGCGCACTCTTCATGCAGGCTGTGCGTCAGAGTGGCGCAGTGTTGTTGCCGATCGACAGCGAGCATAATGCGATATTCCAGTGCCTGCCGGGCGATTTCTCCCGCGGCTTGCCTCAGGTTGGCGTACGGCGAATCCTGTTGACTGCGTCAGGTGGCCCGTTCCGGCAAACCCCGCAAAGCGAACTGGCTGACGTGACGCCAGAGCAGGCGTGTGCGCATCCGAACTGGTCGATGGGGCGGAAAATCTCTGTCGACTCGGCAAGCATGATGAACAAGGGGCTGGAATTGATCGAGGCCTGTTGGCTGTTCGATGCCCGGCCGGCCCAGATTGAGGTGGTCGTTCACCCACAAAGCGTAATCCACTCTCTGGTCGATTATGTGGATGGCTCTGTGCTGGCGCAGTTGGGCAATCCCGATATGCGTACACCGATTGCCAATGCGCTGGCCTGGCCTGAGCGGATTGACTCAGGGGTTGCACCACTGGATCTGTTTGCGATTGCCCGGTTGGATTTTCAGGCGCCGGATGAGCAGCGTTTCCCTTGCCTGCGCCTGTCGCGTCAGGCTGCTGACGCTGGGGGTAGTGCCCCGGCGCTGCTCAACGCAGCCAATGAGGTGGCGGTGGCTGCATTTCTTGAGCGGCGCATCCGCTTCCCGGAGATCGCGAGTATGATCGAAGATGTACTCGATCATGAGTCGGTGGTAGCGGTCGATACGCTTGAAGCCGTGTTTGCGGCTGATCACCAGGCGCGCCTTTTGGCCGGTCAGTGGTTGAGCCGTCACGGACGCTGATGCGCCGCGCTTCATGGCGCAGCGTCAGCGTCCGATGAACGTCATTCGGAGAGAGACATGAGTGCGCTCTATATGATTATCGGCACCCTGGTTGCATTGGGTGTGCTGGTCACCTTTCACGAGTTCGGTCACTTCTGGGTGGCGCGCCGCTGCGGCGTCAAGGTTTTGCGTTTTTCAGTGGGTTTCGGTCTGCCACTGTTTCGCTGGCATGATCGGCATGGCACTGAGTTTGTGGTCGCGGCGATCCCGTTGGGTGGCTACGTCAAGATGCTCGATGAGCGAGAGGGTGAGGTGTCGCCCGATCAGCTGGATCAGTCGTTCAATCGAAAGTCGGTGCGCCAGCGCATCGCTATCGTCGCAGCCGGCCCAATTGCCAACTTTTTGCTCGCCATTCTGTTTTTCTGGGTGCTGGCCATGTTGGGCAGCCAGCAGGTGCGCCCGGTCATTGGTGCAGTCGAGGCCGATAGTATTGCTGCGGCTGCCGGTCTGGGCGCCGGTCAGGAAGTCATTGCCGTAGACGGCGAGTCGATCAACGGTTGGGCTGCGGTTAATCTTCAGTTGATCCGTCGCCTTGGCGAGACCGGTTCGCTGCAGGTGACGGTCAGGGAGGAGGGGAGCAGTGCTGAGAGCACCCACGTGCTCAAGCTCGATAAGTGGCTAAAGGGTGCTGATGAGCCGGACCCGATCAATTCCCTGGGGATTCGTCCGTGGCGTCCTGCGTTGCCGCCAGTGTTGGCCGAGCTCGACCCTAAAGGCCCCGCTCAGGCTGCTGGCCTGAAACCCGGTGATCGTCTGCTGGCACTCGATGGTCAGGCGGTGAATGAGTGGCAGCAGGTGGTCGACAAGGTGCGCAGTCGTGCCGGCGGTCGCGTAACGCTGAGCGTTGAGCGCGATGGTGCCACGCTGGAGTTGCCGGTGAACCTGGCCACGCGTGGCGAAGGCAAGGCTGCCAGTGGTTATCTTGGTGCTGGGGTGAAGGCAGTCGAATGGCCGCCAAGCATGCTGCGCGAGGTGCGTTACGGGCCGCTTGCAGCGGTTGGCGAAGGGCTCTCTCGCACGTGGAACATGAGTGTTCTGACCCTGGATTCGCTCAAGAAAATGCTGTTCGGCGAGCTCTCGGTAAAAAACTTGAGCGGACCGATAACCATTGCTAAAGTGGCGGGCGCTTCGGCCCAGTCCGGTGTAGGTGATTTCCTTAATTTCCTCGCCTATCTGAGCATTAGCCTGGGGGTTCTGAATTTGCTGCCTATTCCAGTGTTGGATGGGGGGCATTTGCTGTTTTACCTGATCGAGTGGGCGCGTGGTCGCCCGCTCTCTGATCGGGTGCAAGGTTGGGGAATCCAGATCGGTATCAGTTTGGTAGTCGGGGTGATGTTGCTCGCCCTGATCAACGATTTGGGTCGTCTGTAACGCTTCGCTCAATTGCGAACCCGCCGTCTTTCGCGGAGGGTCGTTTATTGCCAGTTGGAATAAGAAAGGACTTCATGAAACGTCTGCTGCTAACTGCGGTTCTCGCCGTACTGATGATCGCTGAAGTTCACGCCGAGTCCTTCACCATCTCCGATATCCGTGTCAATGGCCTGCAGCGGGTTTCCGCTGGCAGCGTGTTTGGCGCATTGCCGTTGAACGTCGGTGACGACGCCGATGACCGCCGCCTGGTGGAGTCCACCCGTGCGTTGTTCAAAACCGGCTTCTTTCAGGACATCCAACTGGGGCGTGAAGGCAACGTTTTGATCATCAATGTGGTCGAGCGTCCTTCGGTTTCGAGCATCGAGATCGATGGTAACAAGGCCATCAGTACCGAGGACCTGCTCAAGGGCTTGAAACAGTCCGGGCTGTCCGAAGGTGAGATCTTCCAGCGCGCAACCCTCGAAGGTGTGCGTAACGAGTTGCAGCGTCAGTATGTTGCCCAGGGTCGTTATTCGGCTGAGGTTGACACTGAGGTTGTACCGCAGCCGCGCAACCGCGTAGCACTGAAGATCAAGATCAACGAAGGCACCGTTGCGGCGATTCAGCACATCAACGTGGTTGGTAATACCGTCTTCTCCGATGAAGAGCTGGCCAGCCTGTTCGAGCTCAAGACCACCAACTGGCTGTCGTTCTTCAAGAACGATGACAAGTACGCTCGCGAAAAGCTCTCGGGTGACCTGGAGCGTCTGCGCTCCTACTACCTGGACCGCGGCTATATCAACATGGATATCGCCTCCACCCAGGTATCCATCACCCCAGACAAGAAACATGTCTATATCACGGTGAACGTCAACGAAGGCGAGAAGTACACCGTGCGTGACGTCAAGCTGTCCGGTGACCTGAAGGTGCCGGAAGACCAGGTCAAGGCACTGCTGCTGGTGCAACCAGGGCAGGTGTTCTCGCGCAAGGTGATGACCACCACCTCCGAGCTGATCACCCGTCGTCTGGGTAACGAAGGCTACACCTTCGCCAACGTTAACGGCGTACCCCAGCCGCACGATGATGACAAGACTGTCGACATCACCTTTGTAGTCGACCCGGGCAAGCGTGCCTACGTCAACCGCATCAACTTCCGTGGTAATACCAAGTCCGAGGATGAGGTACTGCGTCGTGAAATGCGTCAGATGGAAGGTGGTTGGGCATCGACCTACCTGATTGATCAATCCAAGACGCGTCTGGAGCGTTTGGGCTTCTTCAAGGAAGTGAACGTTGAAACCCCGGCAGTTCCGGGTACCGATGACCAGGTAGACGTCAACTACAGTGTAGAAGAGCAGGCTTCCGGTTCGATTACCGCCAGCGTTGGTTTCGCTCAGAGTGCCGGCTTGATCCTTGGTGGTTCGATCAGCCAGAACAACTTCCTCGGTACCGGTAACAAGGTTTCCATTGGCCTGACCCGTAGTGAGTACCAGAGTCGTTACAACTTCAGCTTTGTAGACCCTTACTGGACTGCCGATGGCGTCAGCCTGGGCTACAACGCGTTCTATCGCACCACTGACTACCAGGATCTGGATGTCGACGTTGCCAGCTATGCCGTGGACAGTCTCGGTGCCGGTGTCAGCGTTGGTTACCCGATCAGTGAAACCTCGCGTTTGACCTTTGGCCTGACTGCGCAGCAGGATGAGATCAAGACTGGTCGTTACACCGTTGACGAGATCTTCGATTTCGTCAAACAAGAGGGCGACAAGTACCTGAACTTCAAGGCATCCGCAGGTTGGTCCGAATCGACCCTGAACAAGGGCGTGCTGGCTACCCGTGGCCACTCACAAAGCCTGGTGCTCGAGGCGACCACGCCAGGTAGCGACCTGTCGTTCTTCAAGCTGGACTACCGTGGCCAGATGTTCAAGCCGATCACCAACGACTACACACTGCGGCTGCATACCGAGCTCGGCTACGGAGACGGCTTCGGTTCTACCGAGGGCCTGCCGTTCTACGAGAACTACTATGCAGGTGGCTTCAACTCGGTTCGTGGCTTCAAGGACAGCAGTCTTGGCCCGCGCAGTACGCCAAGTACCGGCAAGAACCCAGGCACGATTGCTGACCCGGATCAGGATCCCTTGCCGTTCGGTGGTAACGTCCTTGTACAGGGTGGTGTCGAGTTGCTGTTCCCTCTACCGTTCGTCAAGGATCAGCGCTCCCTGCGCACCTCGGTTTTCTGGGATGTGGGTAACGTGTTTGACACGCAATGCGGTTCTCAACCGGACTGTGAAAAGGTTGGCCTTTCCGGGCTGGCCAGTTCCGTTGGTTTGGGCGTGACCTGGATCACGGCGCTTGGCCCGCTGAGCTTCAGTCTGGCGATGCCGGTCAAAGAGCCGGACAGCGCCGATACCCAGGTGTTCCAATTCTCTCTGGGCCAGACCTTCTAAGGGTCTGATCCTTGTAACGACAACGGATTCTGTAGGAGTGCATCGTGCGTAAGTTGACTCAACTGGCTGTTCTGGCCGCAGCCCTGGTTGCGACCCCGGCGTTCGCCGAAATGAAAATTGCCGTGCTGAACTATCAGATGGCATTGCTGGAGTCGGATGCGGCGAAGAAGTACGCCGTTGATGCCGAGAAGAAATTCGGCCCTCAGTTGACCAAGCTGAAAAATCTGGAGAGCAGCGCCAAGGGCATCCAGGACCGCCTGGTCAAGGGTGGCGACAAGATGCCTCAGGGTGAGCGTGAGCGCCTGGAGCTTGAGTTCAAGCAGAAAGCACGTGACTTCCAGTTCCAGTCCAAGGAGTTGAACGAGGCCAAGGCAGTCGCTGATCGTGACATGCTCAAGCAACTGAAACCTAAGCTGGATGGTGCTGTTGAGGAAGTCATCAAGAAAGGTGCTTTCGACCTGGTGCTTGAGCGCGGCGCGGTAATCGATGTCAAACCTCAATACGACATCACCCGCCAAGTCATCGAGCGCATGAACCAGTCCCGCTGATATGGCATTCAGTATGAAGCTGGGGCAACTGGCAGAGTTTCTCGGGGCGACGCTCAGTGGCCCCGCTGAGCTTGAAATCGTCGGTCTGGCAACCTTGCAGGATGCCGGTCCGGGGCAGTTGAGCTTCCTGGCCAACCCTCAGTACCGCAAGTACCTGGGTGAGAGCAATGCCGCCGCGGTGTTGCTCAAGGCAAGCGATGCTGAAGGTTTTGCCGGTCATGCGCTGATCGTGCCCGACCCTTATCTTGCGTATGCGCGCATTTCCCACCTGTTTGATCCCAAACCAAAGGCTGTGGCGGGAGTTCATCCCAGCGCCGTGGTGGCTGCGGACGCTCAGGTGGATGCTAGCGCCAGTATTGGAGCCTTCGTTGTTATCGAAAGCGGTGCGCAGATCGGCCCGGGTGTGACCGTTGGCGCGCAGTGTTATATCGGTGCACGTTGCGTGATTGGCGAGGGTGGTTGGCTCGCGCCCAAGGTGACCCTGTATCATGACGTGCGCATTGGCAAGCGTGTCGTGATTCAGTCGGGTGCCGTGTTGGGTGGCGAAGGTTTCGGCTTTGCCAACGAGAAGGGTGTCTGGCAGAAAATCGCGCAGATTGGCGGTGTGACGATCGGCGATGATGTCGAGATTGGTGTCAACACCGCTATTGATCGTGGTGCCTTGGCCGATACCTGTATTGGCAATGGCGTCAAACTCGACAACCAGATCCAGATTGCGCACAACGTTCAGATCGGCGATCACACGGCCATGGCGGCTTGTGTCGGCATTTCCGGCAGTACCAAGATCGGCAAGCATTGCACTATCGCAGGCGGTGTCGGCATGGTCGGTCATATCGATGTCTGCGATGGTGTGTTCGTTTCCGGCATGACGATGGTCACCCGCTCAATCACTGAGCCGGGCGCCTACTCCTCCGGTACGGCCATGCAGCCGTTGGCAGAGTGGCGCAAGAGCGCGGCGCGAATTCGCCAGTTGGATGAGATGGCAAAACGCCTCGTCCAGGTGGAAAAGCGCGTCGACACCGTGACCTCGGACGGCAAAGCTTCATCAGAAGGCTGATACCATTTCCTGATCAGGCGTGCTCAGCTGCTGGATAGCCGCCTTGATTTGCAAAAGGAGCGTTAAACCAAGGTTTACGCTCCCTATCTTTACTACAGGCTTCCCCCCGAAATGATGGACATCAACGAGATTCGCGAATACCTGCCTCACCGTTACCCGTTCCTGTTGGTGGACCGGGTAGTGGACTTGGACGTAGAGGCTCAGCGCATTCGTGCCTACAAGAATGTCAGCATCAACGAGCCTTTCTTCAATGGTCACTTCCCGGCGCACCCGATCATGCCGGGCGTATTGATCATCGAGGCCATGGCCCAGGCAGCCGGTATCCTCGGCTTCAAGATGCTCGACGTCAAACCTGCGGACGGCACCCTGTATTACTTCGTGGGCTCCGACAAGCTGCGCTTCCGTCAGCCGGTTCTGCCGGGCGATCAGCTGATTCTTGAAGCCAAGTTCATCAGTTGCAAGCGCCAGATCTGGAAGTTCGATTGCCAGGCTTCGGTGGACGGCAAGCCTGTCTGCTCGGCTGAGATCATCTGCGCGGAACGTAAACTATGAGTTTGATTGACCCTCGGGCAATCATCGACCCTTCGGCCAAGCTGGCCGAAGGCGTTGAGGTCGGCCCCTGGTCGATTATCGGCGCAAATGTCGAGATCGGGGAGGGGACCGTTGTCGGTCCGCATGTGATTATCAAAGGGCCAACCCGTATTGGTCGGCATAATCGCATCTATCAGTTTTCCTCTGTTGGCGAAGACACCCCTGATCTGAAATACAAGGGCGAACCTACCCGTCTGGTCATTGGCGATCACAATGTGATTCGCGAGGGTGTGACGATCCATCGTGGTACCGTACAAGACCGTTCGGAGACCACCCTGGGTGATCACAACCTGATCATGGCCTATGCTCACATCGGTCACGACAGCGTAATTGGCAACCATTGCATTCTGGTTAACAACACTGCATTGGCCGGCCATGTGCATGTCGATGATTGGGCGATACTCTCCGGCTTCACGCTGGTTCACCAGTTCTGCCATATCGGTGCTCACAGCTTCTCCGGTATGGGTACGGCAATTGGCAAGGATGTACCGGCTTTTGTGACGGTGTTTGGCAACCCTGCTGAAGCACGCAGCATGAACTTCGAGGGCATGCGCCGTCGTGGTTTCAGTGACGACGCCATCCATGCGCTACGCCGCGCTTACAAGGTGGTCTATCGCCAAGGACTGACGGTCGAGCAGGCCATCGTCGAGCTCACCGAGTCGGCCAGTCAATTCCCTGAAGTCGACCTGTTCCTCACGTCGATCAAGAACTCCACTCGCGGCATCACCCGCTGACCATGGCGCAGCTTTGTGTAGCGCTGGTGGCAGGTGAGGCCAGTGGCGATATTCTGGGTGCGGGCCTGATGCGCGCATTGAAGACCCGTCACCCGGATATCCGCTTCATCGGCGTAGGCGGCCCATTGATGCAGGCCGAGGGCCTGGATTCGTACTTCCCGATGGAACGCTTGGCTGTCATGGGCCTGGTTGAGGTGCTTGGGCGTCTGCGCGAACTGCTCAAGCGGCGCAAGGCGCTGATCCAGACACTGATCGCCGAAAAGCCCGATGTGTTCATCGGTATCGATGCCCCGGACTTTACGCTCAATATCGAACTGAAGCTGCGCCAGGTCGGAATCAAGACGGTGCATTACGTCAGCCCGTCCGTTTGGGCCTGGCGTCAGAAGCGTGTGTTGAAGATTCGCGAAGGTTGCGACCTTATGCTCACCCTGTTGCCCTTCGAGGCTAGGTTCTACGAAGAGCAGGGCGTGCCGGTGCGTTTCGTCGGTCATCCGTTGGCCGATACTATCGATCTTGAGTGCGACCGCAGTGCTGCTCGCGCTCAGTTGGGGTTGCCGGATGGGCCGCTGGTGGCCTTGATGCCGGGTAGCCGTGGTGGTGAGGTAGGCCGTCTGGGTGCGTTGTTCCTGGATGCCGCGCAACGTCTGAGGGAGCGTGTCCCGGATGTGCGCTTCGTCTCCCCTTGCGCCAACGCGCTGCGTCGTGAACAGCTCGAGCAAATGCTGGTTGGTCGTGATCTGCCGGTAACCCTGCTCGACGGTCAGTCGCATCAGGCCTTGGCGGCCTGTGATGCCGTGTTGATTGCTTCCGGTACTGCCACCCTTGAAGCGCTACTGTTCAAGCGGCCAATGGTGGTTGCCTATCGCCTGGCGCCGTTGACCTACTGGATTCTCAAGCGTCTGGTGAAAAGCCCGTACGTCTCGCTGCCTAACTTGCTGGCCCAGCGCCTGTTGGTGCCGGAGCTGTTGCAGGATGCAGCGACGCCCGAGGCGCTGGCAGAGACGTTGCTGCCGTTGCTTGCCGATGGCCGTGGACAGACCGACAGCTTTGATCAGATTCACCGTACGCTGCGCCGTGACGCCTCCAATCAGGCGGCTGAAGCGGTGCTGGCCTTGCTGGAAAAACGATAAATGCAAATGGGACTGGACTTCAATCTGGTCGAGGACCTTGTCGCCGGTGTTGACGAGGTCGGTCGTGGGCCTCTGTGTGGCGCGGTGGTCACCGCTGCGGTGATCCTGGACCCGAAGCGGCCGATTCTTGGCCTGAATGACTCGAAAAAGCTCACCGAAGCTCGTCGTGAAAAGCTCTTCGACGAAATCTGTGAAAAGGCGCTCAGCTTTTGCATTGCCCGGGCCGAGGTCGAAGAGATTGATCAACTGAACATCCTGCATGCCACCATGTTGGCCATGCAGCGTGCGGTAGAGGGGTTGCATATCACCCCGAAACTGGCGTTGATCGACGGTAACCGCTGCCCCAAGCTCGATGTACCGGCGGCGCCGGTGGTCAAGGGTGATAGCCAGGTGCCTGCAATTGCGGCGGCCTCGATCCTGGCCAAGGTCACGCGCGACCGCGAGATGGCAGCCTTCGAGAAAGTCTACCCCGGCTACGGCATTGGCGGGCATAAGGGCTACCCGACACCTGTGCATCTTGAAGCACTAGCCCGGCTGGGCCCGACCCCCATTCATCGGCGCTCATTCGCGCCGGTGCGTGCCGCCTTCGAGGCCCGCGAGATACAGGCTGGCGGTTTCCCGGATATCTGACCGCTTGACCATTCATTTTTGGCCAGTGTTCTGCACTGGCTGATGTTTCGCTCAAGGCCCGGTACAATCCGGGCCTTGTTGTTTTGCGCTGCTATAGGATCATCATGTCGGCTTCCTTCGTTCATCTTCGCCTGCACACCGAATACTCGCTGGTCGATGGCCTGGTGCGCATCAAGCCGCTGGTCAAGGCGTTGGCCGGGATGAACATGCCGGCAGTCGCGGTCACTGACCAGAGCAACATGTGTTCGCTGGTCAAGTTCTACAAGGCAGCCATGGGCGCGGGCGTCAAGCCGATCTGTGGCGCCGACCTGTGGCTGGCAAGCGCGGACCCGGATGCGCCTCTGGCACGCATCTGCTTTCTGGCGATGGATGCCCAGGGTTATCGCAACCTCACCGAGTTGATTTCCCGCGGTTGGATGGACGGGCAGCGCAATGGTCTGGTTATCATCGAGCGTGACTGGATTGCCCAGGCCAGCGAAGGTCTGATTGCCCTCTCTGCGGCCCGCGAGGGCGATATCGGCATGGCATTGCTCGCGGGTAATCCCGACGAGGCAGAACGCCTGCTGCGTGACTGGATGGCAATGTTCCCGGAGCGCTTCTATGTGGAAGTGCAACGCACTAACCGCACGGGCGACGAAGAGTACCTGCACGCTGCGGTGGCCCTGGCTGACAAGCTCGGCGCGCCTCTGGTGGCGACCAACGATGTACGGTTCATCAAACAGTCGGACTTCGATGCGCATGAAACGCGCGTCTGCATCGGCGAAGGTCGGGCGCTGGATGACCCGCGCCGCTCGCGTAACTACAGTGATCAGCAATACCTGAAAAGCCCGGCGGAAATGGCCGAGCTGTTCAGTGATCTGCCTGAGGCGCTGGAGAACACGGTTGAAATTGCCAAGCGCTGCAATATCCAGGTGCAGTTGGGGAAATACTTCCTGCCGGACTTCCCGACGCCTAATGGCATGTCCATCGACGACTACCTGCGTCTTGTATCACATGAGGGCCTGGAGGAACGTCTGGCGGTGTTGTGGCCCAAAGAGACCACGCCCGACTATGAGGCGAAGCGCCAGACCTACCTGGACCGGCTGAAGTTCGAACTCGACATCATCATCCAGATGGGGTTCCCGGGTTACTTCCTGATCGTTATGGACTTCATCAAGTGGGCCAAGAACAACGGCGTGCCGGTAGGCCCTGGCCGTGGGTCGGGTGCGGGCTCACTGGTGGCCTACGTTCTGAAGATCACCGACCTCGATCCGCTGGCTTACGACTTGCTGTTTGAGCGGTTCCTCAACCCTGAACGGATCTCCATGCCCGACTTCGACGTCGACTTCTGCATGGACGGTCGTGACCGGGTGATTGACTATGTGGCTGAAGCCTATGGGCGCAATGCGGTAAGTCAGATCATTACCTTTGGCACCATGGCGGCAAAGGCGGTAGTGCGAGACGTGGCACGGGTGCAGGGCAAGTCTTACGGGCTTGCCGACCGGTTGTCGAAGATGATCCCGTTCGAAGTCGGCATGACCCTGGAAAAGGCCTACGAGCAGGAGGAGATGCTGCGCGACTTCCTCAAGAGCGATGAGGAAGCCCAGGAGATCTGGGACATGGCCCTGAAGCTTGAAGGGGTTACGCGCGGCACGGGCAAGCACGCCGGTGGTGTGGTGATCGCCCCGACCAAGCTGACCGACTTCTCGCCGATTGCCTGTGACGAAGAGGGCGGCGGCCTGGTAACCCAGTTCGACAAGGACGATGTTGAGGCGGCGGGCCTGGTGAAGTTCGACTTCCTCGGCTTGCGTACCCTGACCATCATCAAATGGGCGATGGAGACGATCAACCGTGAGCAGGCCAAGAACGGCCTGGACGATCTGAACATCGACTTTATCCCGCTTGACGACAGAAAGACCTTCGAACTGCTGCAAAAAGCCGAAACGACGGCAGTGTTCCAGCTTGAATCGCGGGGTATGAAAGAGCTGATCAAAAAGCTCAAGCCCGACTGCCTGGAAGACCTCATTGCACTGGTTGCGCTGTTCCGTCCCGGCCCGCTGCAGTCGGGCATGGTGGACGACTTCATCAAC
>JAEAMF010001626.1_pt1 | contig 15272 bp, 9 predicted proteins | sample 8958721 | NCBI WGS metagenome assembly JAEAMF01 (sample SAMN16933255, study PRJNA681124) | bioreactor sludge metagenome | isolation source: anaerobic bioreactor treating anionic surfactant - SDBS | place: India: Bengaluru | collected 2019-02-28
GACGATCGAGCTTTTCGTCACATCGGTCGAAAGCGTATCATCCGGCGGCGCCGCTTCCACCAGTTTGGCCAAACCGAAATCCAGGACTTTCACCTGACATGGGCCGGCCGGATAGCCCGATATCATGATATTGGCCGGCTTGACGTCCCGGTGAATGATGCCGGCGGAGTGCGCGGCCACCAGAGCGTCGGCGATCTGGACGGCAATGTCCATGGTATCGGAAACCGTCAACGATTTGCCGGCGATGATGTCCTGAAGCGTCCGTCCGGCGACGTATTCCATGGCTATGAAATCGATGCCGTCCGCGCGGTCGATGTCGAAAATGGTGATGATGTTCCGGTGATTGAGCGCCGACGCCGCCTTTGCCTCGCGCACGAAACGGCTTCTGCGTTCCGGATCGGCAGTCACATCGGGCGGCAACACCTTCAGGGCCACGGTGCGCCCCAGACGCGTGTCCAGCGCGCGATATACCACTCCCATTCCGCCCGAGCCCGCCTTCTCCCGGATCCGGTACCGGCCGATCGTGCGGCCGGTCAGGTCGGTGGAAGCCTGCACGCCGCCGCCCGAGGCCGCCGTCAGATCGCGGAACGCGGGAATTTCCATGAACGGCTCCGCCGCCTGTTCGCAGGAAAGCAGCGATTCGACCTCCTCGCGCAACGCATCGTCTCCCGCGCAGGCCTGCGCGAGAAACTCCTCTCGCCGGTCCGGCGAAAGCGCGGAGGCCCGGTGGTACAGGTCCTCGATCTCCTTCATGCGTTCGGAATTCATATTTCCTAATCGCGCTGCATTTCGCGCAGGAGCCAGACCTTGGCGAATTTCCAGTCGCTCATGACCGTGCGGACGGAAACACTCAGCAGTTTCGCGGTTTCCTCCACGCTGAAGCCCCCGAAATAGCGCAGTTCGACGACCTTTGCTTTCCGCGGATCGGCGGATGCCAGTTCATTGAGGGCGTCGTCCAGCCTTTCGAGGTCGGCATTTTGTTCGATGGGGAGCGCGGGAGAATCTTCGAGAGATACTTTTTTGATTTGGCCGCCCCGCTTGGCCCGGCCGCGCCCGCGGGCGTGATCCACCAGGATGCGGCGCATCAATTGAGCGGAAAGCGCCATGAAGTGGGCCCGGTCATTCCACGGGACATCCAGTCCTCCGAGAAAGCGAAGGCACACCTCATTGACCAGCGCCGTGGTCTGCAGCGTGTGGCCTGCCCTTTCCTTCGCCATTTGACGATGCGCCATTCTTCGCAGTTCATCATAGACGAGCGGGATGAGTTTGTTCAGGGCGGATTCGTCTCCCTGTCCCCAATCCCGGAGCAATTGCGATACCGCGGCATCGGAATGTTCTTTCACGCTCTCACCTCATATGAGGCTGTCCTTAAGATGATAGTTTGCGCAACCGTTTGTTGGACAGATCGAATCTATTTTAGCCCAATCAAACCCGGATTTCGAAATTATGTTGTGCCGCGCCCTCGTTGTCTGCGGCAAATTTATCCCGGCCTGGCGGCCGGGCATATTTTGTGCCGGCGCGTCGCGCCTGGATGCTCGCAATCGGTTATGGCCGGATCCAGACCGTTCCTTGCACAGGCCCACCAGGCAACGATTGGCGGCAGTCGCAGATTTGGAGCCTCGAAGAGGCGGCAGGGAATAGGCCCGACCGTAAGGTCGGGATTGCATGGCATGCGTGACGGAGCGCCGAAGGCGCGGCACAAAGGCGGCGGCCAATAAATCGGAATGGTTCTATTTAGGATAATTGCACAGGTGCCGCGCCTTCGGCGCTCAATCTCGACGGCGGCAGAATCCCGGCCTGACGGCCGGGCCTATTCCGTGCCGGCGCTTCGCGCCTGGACGCTCGCAATCGGTTATGGTCCGGTTTTGAGATGGTTTGTTTTCACCCGTCGCTGACCGCGACGGATTTCATTTGCTACATTCTGTTCCGGGCCTTGAAAGGCCCGGCTACATTCAACCGGCCGCGGTCGCGGCCAAATACATATTATCCGTTAAACCATGTTTGGCCGGCTGCGTTCACCGGGCCGCTGCCGCGGCTAACGCGGAGCGTCCCGTCAGGGACGCTGTGAAAATAGCCCGGCACGAAGTGCCGGGAACCTTTGCAGAGATTAAAATCCAAGTCCCGTAGGGACGAATGACCAAATTCAGTCGTCCCTACGGGACTCTTTTTTTTGCGCGACCGCCAATCCCGGCACTGACGTGCCGGGCTATTATCATTGCGTCCCCAACGGGACGCATAACGATCAAGGATGCGGTCAACGCGCGGCGTCCCGTTAGGGACGGATCAGATGCAGGCCGCGGCTTTGAAGGCGGACATGACCGCCGAGGCGATTGTTCCGACTTTCGCCGCGTCGCCCACGATAAAGACCTCCGTCTCCGGAGCGCACCGGCGGAGATTTTCGGCAACGTCCTGCCTCGCGGTCATTCCGGCAGCCAGCAGAACGGTGTCGGCGGCGAACTCGATTTCCGCGGAGGTTTCCGTGTTCCGGCAGACCACGGTTTTGTCGGTTACCTCCTCGAGCCTGCAATTGAGCCGGATGGGAATCCTGAGTTCCTCGACCAAAGACATCAACTCCGTGCTCGCGCCGCCGGCCGATGTCCTGAGGTTCGACATGTCCGGCGCCATTTCGATCACGAGCACATCCTTGCCTCTGCGTTTGAGGCCTATGGCGCTTTCGATGCCGACGGAACCCGCTCCGACAATAACCGTCCTATCGCCGACTTCCACTTTCCCCGCGTCGGCTTCCGGCGCCCAGTGCACGTGCGGCTTGTCGATTCCCGGAATTCGCGGGATAAGGGGTTTCGAGCCGACGGCGATAATGAGAGCGTCGTACTTCCCGGCATTCAGCATTTGTTTCGTCGCCTCGGTATTGAGCAGGACGCGCGCCGGAGCCTTGTTCGCCTGGCAGACGAGGTAGTCGAGATAATCCTTCACGTCCTGCTTGAACGGCAGCACGGAACCGTGGACGACGTTTCCGCCCAGGCGATCGCCGCTCTCATAGAGCGTGACGTCGTGGCCGCGCTCGCAAAGCGTCTGCAGGGCCTGGATGCCCGCGGGTCCGCCGCCGATCACGGCGACTCGCTTCTTAACGGCGGCCTTCGGCACTCGCGCGCCGGGGAACTCCGTCTCATTTCCTATGAACGGATTAACCGCGCAGTTGATGACCGCGGGAATCATCAGGCGGAAGCCGCAATACTGGCACCGGATGCAGGGGCGATGGTCCTCTTCCCTTCCCAGCGCGAACTTGCGCGGCATCTCGGGATCCGCGAGGATCGGGCGGCACATGGCGACGAAATCGGCCTTGCCGGCCGCGAGGATGTCCTCGGCCTGCCTTATGTTCATGATCGAGCCGACGGTGCAGACCAGGAGGTTCGGGAACCTCTTCTTGATGTCCGCGGCGTAGTGCACGTTGTACATCCGGTCCATGAGGTAGTTCTGCCACCAGTTGCGCATGTACTGGAATTCGCCGTGCAGCCCGGCGGAAACGTGCAGGATGTCGACCTTGTGCTGAATGAACTCGATGAACTTGAGCGTCTCCTCGAAATGCATGCCGTCGGGATGGATCTCGTCCGCGGAAATCCGGTATTCGATGACAAAATTTTCGCCGCACAGCGCGCGGACCCGGTCGAGCACTTCCACGGCGAAGCGCGCCCGGTTTTCGAGTGAACCGCCGTACTCGTCCGTGCGCTTGTTGTAGAGCGTGCTCGCGAACTGCGAGATCAGATTCCCGTGGCCGCCGTGAATCATGCACATCCGGAAGCCGGCCCGTTTGCAGCGGTAGGCGGCGACGGCGTATTTTTCGACGGTTTCCTTTATCTTCGCGTGGTCCATCTCGATGGTGGGCAGCGGCTGCCTGCCGTGCATCTGCGCGCGCCAGATTTCGCTCGAGGCGATGAAGGAAGAGGCGCTGAAGGCCCGCTTTCCTGTTTTGTCGAAGTCGGAATCCTTGCCGTTGTGGTTGATTTCGAGGGAGGCGAGCGCGCCGTAGCCGTGGCACATTTCGACAAAGCGCGTGAGCGGAAGGATGCAGGCGTCGCTGCCGAGGTCCAGCTGGCGCTCCTCGTCGCAAGCTTCTTTGATGTCGACGACGGAATTGCCGACGTGGATGACGGCGACGCCGCCCTGCGCGATCGGGCGGAAGAAGTCGACAAACTCCGGCGTCACTCTCCCTTCCCTGTCGGCCAGGTTGGGTGACGGCGGAGCCATCTCCAGGCGGTTCTTGAAATCCACGCCCCTGATCCTGAGAGGCGCAAACACATGCTCATATTTCGATCCCATGACGTGTTTCCTTTCAAGTTGGGGACGGACCACGATATTTGATTGATATGAAATTGGATAGCTCCATTGGAGGCAAGGAAAACAGGCCTTACGCGCATATTTCAGGCCCTTTTTCTGCGTTTAGCGGCTTTCCCTTTCAGAATATGGGCGCAATAGCTCTGCTCAGGCAGGATTGCACCCCAACGGACCTGCGCTCAAATTCAGGCAGTGACGGGCGATTAAAGCGATCAAGCCGTCCAGAGATTTACCATCGGAGCCGTATCGCACGCTATGCCTGCACTGTCTGACATCCTTAGACTAAGAATAAGCCCCCCAAAAATGAATCTAAGGCCTGAATATGGAGCGAAAAATGGGGACAAACCATTTATTTGCAGGAGTAATCGTGGTCCGTCCCCAATAGGTTAGCCAAGCCTGCCCTTTTTCTGGAGGGCATCGGCGACTTTCTTAAGATTCATCTTTTCGAGAGTCGCACGCGTCGGATAGCCGTTTTCCGGATTATAGCCCTCAAACCTATAGAACCTGGTTTTAAAGTCCTCGACCTTTGCCCGGTCCAGTTTGCGGCCTTTGCCGTCGGCGAACTTCCATTTACCGTCGATGTACATCGTCATATCATGGCCCATGCTCGGCCTGTCGTAAATGTAGTCGGGAAACACTTCCATATCCCGGTGTCTTCCCTGCAGCACCCAGATGGACCGGTCCAGCGTGTAAATTTTGTGGCCGATTTCCATGTAGTCGGCAAACGTGAGATTTTTCCCTGTGAGGGCGTTCCAGAATTTGGGCTCGGCCTGGGGCGTCGGACCTCTCCGGTCGGCCGTATTGTTTGTGATACACATCGGCCAGCGCCAGCCGCAGAAACCTCCGGCGCCGATCCAGAACTTTTCATAGTGCTTGATCCACGCGACCTGCTTGACCTTGGAATCCGAATAAATTCCCGTCGGCCCGTCGCTGTGATCGACCATGAACACGTCGCCCTGATATGGTTCCATCGCGTCGGTATACAGCTTTGCCGTCTGCTCGGCCGTCAGGTACGGCGAACCGGACCACGCCATCCAATGGATCGGGTAGTTGGACATCATGTGCAGCATCAGATCGCGTTCTCCCAGCAGAGAACCGAATCCCCATTCCGCTTCGATTGCGGGATCGTAGTGATTAGCGGTTCCCCAGTAGGCGAGGCCCAGCGTGCCGCTGCCGACATCCTTCTTGTACCGCCCGATTTTTTCGGCAAACCTGGCGCATCCCTCGGCCAAATCGTTGCCGATGCCCTGCCGCATGGCGATTGCCCGCATGAGCGCATCGGCATATGCAAATGTACCGGATTGATCCAGCGGCAGATTGGTATCGAGCTGTTTACCTTTTCCGAGAACTCCCTCTTTGTACAGAGCCTGGACATAACTCATCAGGGGCATGAGCTGCCAGTGTCCCAGTCCCCACTTCTGCATCATGTCGTTGCCCTGCCGGGTGAACTTGACGGAGCCGTCGACGTTGATCACCATCGTGCCCGCGCATACGGACTCGTTGCTGTCGCCGGTCGCCAGCCGCATGCGGCATCCTCTCGGGCACGAGGCGCAGGCCGACGCACGCGCCGGAGTGAGCGGGATATCGCGATTGAGGACGTTGCCGCCGCTGGGGCGGCCGCTGATCAGGCTGTACGGACCTCCGACGGCGAATTTCTCGGGTTCCCGCGGATTATCCACGTTCCATTGATACTGGCGGAACCAGAGCCGGGCGTCCATGAACGCTTTGGGATCGGCAATAGGAATGTCGTTCGTGCCGATGGCGCTGATCGCCTTCAGTTTCTTGGATCCGAACACTCCACCATAGCCGCAGAGCGCCGCCTGGGATCCGGGCCCGTGAAGCAGGCAGCCGAGGCGGCTCCTGTTCTCGCCCGCCGGGCCGCAGCAGACGACGGCCGGGATTTGCGTGGTATAGCAGTTTTCGGCCAGATCCGCCCATTCGCCGTATTTCAGGCCGGGAACCACGCGCCGGGAAATCTCTTCCTGCGTATCCCAGGTGTCCATTCCCCAGATACCCTTCGCGCTCTCGATCGTCACCTTGTCGTTGACGATGTTGATCCACACGGGATCGCCGGAAGCGCCTTCGACCACGATTCCGTCCCAGCCGGCAAATTTCAGCTGAGCGGTAAAGCGCCCGCCGAAATTGCTGTGGCCGAACCACTCAATGGGGTACAGCATGGGGCCGAGACCCTGCACTTCGCATCTGCCGGAGCCCGGCATGAAGGTGCCGGAAAATGGCGAAGCCATCATTATGATGAGGTTCCGCGGATCGAATGCCTCGAACGGCAGCTGGTCGCCGACCAGGTCGAAGAAGACCGCGGAGCCGATTCCATGGCCGCCACCGAACTCTTCATACTTTGCCGTATCGATGGTACTGATTGCCTTAGTGGTCAAATTGACCCGTAAAATTTTTCCTGTGTATCCGCCTGTCATTGTTGCTCCCCTCCCCCGAGTTTCCAAACCGGATTGCTCTTAGGCACGACGGTGCTGTTGTCTACCAGGCCGAGATTCAGCCAGTGATCGTTGCGGAGATTCACGTCGTAGCCTTCGGTTTCCTTTTGATCGGGCATCTGCGAGACGAATTTGATCGCCATCATGGGGCAGCTTTCCACGCAGGCCTGTTTGCCGCCCGGGCCGCCCTTTTCGTTCCAATATGGGGTGTCGATACATAGATCGCATTTGGAGGACTTGCCTTTGCCGTCGATGACTACCCAGACGGTCCGGTGCGGCTGTTGCGGGCACATCTTGAGGCAGGTCTTGCAACCAATGCACTTCTTGCTGTCGATCCTCCGGACGTTGCCGTGTTCGGTGTCCACGTAGGCTGCTCCGGTGGGGCAGCTCTGAACACAGACGGGAACCTTGCACTGGCGGCAGGGCGCCATTTTGACGTCGTTGGGGAATTTGCCCCAGGAATCCTGCATGATTTGAATGCGCGACTTCGACAGATTCTGGACGCCGTAATGGACGAGCGAGCAGCTGAGCATACAAGTGGTGCATCCTGCGCATTTTTTGCTGTCATACACAAGATACCCTTCGGATGCGGGGTAGGTGGTTCCCGCGGGCGCCGGCGACGCGGCCGTTGCCGTGACGGCATTTGCAGGCGTGGTCGCGATCAAGGCATCGACAGCCACAACCGTTCCGCCAGTGACCAGAAAGTCGCGTCGAGACAGCCGCTTTTTGCCTTCGTTGATTTCAGCCTTTTTGTCTTCAGGCATGGAACAGCTCCTTTGATAGTGAAAATTTACCGATGTGCAGCAGCTATTCTTACACTATAAGCAGCCGCATGTCCTCCAAAAACCATGGGTTGTACCCGAGAATTGGCCACAATTTCACCAATTACACGAATTTAAAATTAGTGTAATTGGTGAAATTCGCGGCCTCTTCCAAACCGGCTGACTGTAATCGTGGACACCCACCTTTTCTTGTAATCGTGGACACCCGCTTTTCCCTGCCGAGCCGGCAAAGAGATAGGACAGATAATGGGTGTCCAGGATTTTATGATTTTATTATGATTTTATGGGTGTCCAGGATTTTTGGCAAACGGATGGGACGGATAATGGGTGTCCAGGATTTCCAGGATTTGCATCCAGGATTTATGGGTGTCCAGGATTTCCAGGATTTCCAGGGTTTCAGGATTTTTCGACGCTTGGCCACCAATTCCACCAATTACACCAATTCCAGAAAATATTAGTGTAATTGGTGGAATTCGCGGCAATTTCTAAACCCAAACCTGCACACGCGCATAACTGTGTAAGCACAGGATTCCGCCGCCGAATTTGGCTTTTTGAGGACATCTACCCTGTCGTGGCGCGGATTGCCCTATCTGCTTGGTTTAAACCGCTCATCTCACCAGATGCGTTGATTGTCCCGCTGATACATGAAATAATTCCATTCAATTAAAAAGGCGTATCCGTATCGGCACAGCTGTGACCAGGAAGCACAGGCATTCTGAAAAAACATCCTTTATCCAGAAGGCTTTGCGAATTGGCACGGAATATGCAGCAGCGATGGGCATGAAAAACAAAATTTCGATCACACTCCTCCTGATTATGCTATTACCCGCCGGACTGCCGGCCGACGACAAAAAACCGGAGGCAAATGTAAACGAACGGTACCTCGTGGAAAGCGTTTCGTTCACCGGCATCGATGACCGCAAGATCAGCCAGATTCTGCGCGATGAGGCGCAGAAAATGACGGGCGAAAAGTACAACGAGGCAACCGCCCGGCAACTGGCGCAGAAAATGAATAATGAGCTGCCGGATTATGTTTTCCGTGTCAAAGTGAAGCGGGGAGATAAACCCGACCACGTCAAAGTGATCTTCCGGTGCGAACGGAGCCGCTGGCGGCGGTTCGAGATTCCCATTTCTTCGGTGCTTTATCATTCCAAGCAGGGATTCAGCACCGCGCTGGATATTCCGATCAAGGCGCATCATAACGTATTCGCATTCGGGCTCGTCACCGATGCGGACCAGCTTTTGGAACGCAACGCAGGTTTTCGGCTGCGCTACGAGCACCGGAAGGTAGGGACGGATTTGTTGCACCTGCGGATGGAATACGACGCATATCATCAAAGTTTTAATTCCAGGACGAAGGCGGCTTTGACTCAAAGGCCGGATGTCCCCGATGTCTACCGCGCACGGCACAATTTCGCGCCTTCCCTGTCGCTATATCCAACGCGTGACCTGATGTTGAGTGCGGGCCTCAGTTTTCAGCGGCTGCAGTTCCAGCTTCCGGCCTTGCACACAGAAACGGCATATGCCGGCACCGGAGACGTCCAGTACCGCAAAAGCTGGAAAACCCGGTCCGATTATGAGCAGGAGCTCATGGCGCATTACGGCGTGCGGGCCGCAACGCGGATTCTGGACAGCAATTTTGTCTACACGCGCCACTTCATGACGGCGGATTACACGCTCTCGAAGAGCCATAATCTCCTGGGAATTCACTTCGTGGGCGGAATTATTGCGGGGAATGCCCCTCTTTTCGAACGGTTTTCCTTCGGCAATTCGACCACTTTGCGGGGATGGAACAAATTTGATGTGGCGCCGTTGGGAGGAACACGCGCCGCGCAAGGATCGATGGAATATCGGTATAAGAACTTTCAACTGTTTTATGATGCCGGGACCGTCTGGGATTCGGGGAGATACGAAAAAGTAAAGCACGGCCTGGGATTCGGCTATGCAGGCAAATCCGGATTTTTTGCCTCGTTGGCGTTTCCGGTGAGGCTCCGCGACGTCGCCCCGATGTTCATGGTCGGATTCCGAAAGGAGACCAGATGAAAGGCCTCCGCAATCCGATATTGGCGCTGGTCCTCGCGGGGGGTTTGTGCGTCCAGGCTGGGGCGCAATCCGGGTCTCTGAGAGTGGAGCGCCGCGGTGACTTTCTGACCATGGCGATGCCGCATCTCCACTTCTTGGCAGGCAAAGCGCTGGAGAAGCTTCACGACGGCGCAACAGTCATCTACCTCCTCACCGCAACCGCAATCGAGGCGCACGCGAAGAAACCGGTGTTCCAGCTGCGGGAGCGCTTTTCGGTCAGTTTCGATCTTTGGGAAGAGACATATTCCGTCGCCCAGTTGCGTCAGGACGGCCGCACGGCATCCAGGTTGACCGCGGCGATGGCGGAGGCGTGGTGCCTGGATGCCATGCCGATGCCCGTGCGGGCTGTTCCCGACGGACAACGCTTCATGATAAGGTTGGAGTGTTCCGTTGATGAAAATTATTCCGGCAGCAAAGGCAAAGGCGGTTCCGGGCTGACACTCGAAAGCCTCGTCGACGTTTTAAGCCGCAAGAAAAATGAGGAGCCTCTTCATTGGGAAGCGGTCTCTGACCTTTTGCTCCTGGGTGACCTGAAGAACTACAACCGGATTCGTTAACCGGAGTGCCGGCAATTTCCGGAAATATCCATGGGGCGAAATCCCGTGAACAGGCTGCGTCACAAACTTATCCTGGTGTTTTTAACGGCGACGCTTATTCCCACCGCGGCGGTTCTTTGGATGGGCATTACTCTGCTCGAGCACAGCCTCGGCAATATGGCGACGGAACACCTGGATCAGCTCTCCAAGTCCCTGGAAAAAATTGCGCGCGAATACTATCAGCAATCATGCGACGATTTGAGAAAAGACGCTGGTTCCGGAAGGCTTGAAGCTCAAAAATTCCTTCCCGGTGTCTCTCAAAATGAGCCGGCGCCGTGGCGGCAATTCTGGGAGAGCGGGGCAACGGACCGCTTTGTGCTTTCAGAGCCCGACGGAGAGCGGCTGTACTACCTGATCCGCCGTGAAACGGAAGTTCTCATATTCTCAAAGACTCTGAACGGCGTGCGCATGGGAGAGATTCAGCGTCAATACCGGCGCGCGCGGGAGCAGATTGATGCGCTCCGGCAGCGTGATCTTCGTCGGGGCTATACGCGCGCGCTGCTGCTGCTGAGCACCGTCATATGGTTGATTGCTCTGGCGAGCGTGATTTATCTGGCAAATCGCATCAGCCGTCCTGTCCAGGATTTGACTGCCGGTCTGCATCGGCTGGCAGGAGGAGATTTTGGAATCCGGCTTGATTCCGACCGTCATGACGAAATCGGCAGCGCAATCCAGGCTTTCAACCATACAGCCGGCCATCTCCAGCAGAGCCGGGAACGCCTTGTCTACTTAACGCAGATTGCCAGTTGGCAGACGCTGGGGCGCAAAATGGCGCATGAGCTGAAAAACTCCCTTACCCCGATTCGGCTCACCGTGGAAGAGATCGTCGCGCGCCAACCCGTCAGCGACCGGAAGTTTTTGGAAGAGGCGGCACAGCTGGTCGTGGGTGAAGTGGAGAGCCTGGAGCGGCGCGTGCGTGCTTTTTCGGAATTTGCGGCCGAGCCATTGCTGAAGCCCGGGCCTCTCGATGTCAATGCGGTGTTGGAGGAACGCGTCCGTTTTCTTGAGGTAGCGCATCCGGATGTCCACTATGTGATTGAAGCGGCCGGGGACCTGCCCTCTGCATGGGCGGACGGCGATCAGGTTAAGGGAATCCTGACCAATCTGCTCGAAAACGCGGCGGAAGCGGCAGGGCCAGGCGGGACAGTGAAAGCAACGACAACAAAGGGCAGCGGCAGTGTTATCGTGGAAGTGCACGATTCGGGGCCGGGTTTGAGTGAAGAAGCGCTCCGCTCTCTATTTCAACCTACCATTTCTTTCAAGAAATATGGCTCGGGACTCGGATTGTCCATATCACGAAAAAATGCTTTGCTTGCCGGAGGCGATCTTCTGAATATTGCGGGCGCGCTGGGCGGCGCCGGTTTCCGCCTGATATTGCCGGTTTCGATGCCGGAACCTTAATTCGCGATTGAGGGAACTATGGCGGCCAAAAAGATTCTTTTGGTGGATGATGAAGCCAATGTCGGTGCTTCCATTAAAATGGTGCTGGAAGGGGCCGGATATAAGATCCGCGTTTGCCGTACCGCCGCGGAATTTCGTGTCCAGCTGCAGAATGCCTGGGCGGATGCATGTCTTCTGGATGTGCGCCTGCCGGATGGGAACGGCATCGACTTGCTGCAATCGCTGCGCGTCGTCGACAGCCAGATGCCGGTCATCATGATCAGCGGGCACGGCACGATCGCCGATACCGTAGCTGCGACGAGGGCCGGAGCGTTTGATTTTCTGGAAAAACCTGTTGGACGCGACCGGCTGCTCCTGGTGTTGAAAAATGCCCTTGATCAGTCTGCGCTGAAGCAGGAAAACGCCCGTTTGCGGGAACTGGTCGGAGACAGGCCGCGCATGATCGGGGACAGCCCCGCGTTCCGGCACGCGGTGGACCAGGCCAACCAGGTTGCGCGCTCCGATGCGCGAGTGCTGCTTTTGGGCGAATCCGGTACGGGAAAAGAACTGATTGCCGCGCATGTGCATTACCTAAGTCCGTTCGCTTCCGGCCCTTTTGTCAAAGTCAACTGTGCCGCCATTCCGGTCGAGCTGTTGGAAAGCGAACTGTTTGGACATGAAAAAGGATCATTTACCGGAGCCACCTCCTCGCGGCGCGGCAAGTTTGAATTGGCAGACGGCGGCACGATTTTTCTTGATGAAGTGGGAGATTTGCATGAAGCGTCCCAGGCTAAGCTTCTGCGCGTTTTGCAGGAGGGGGAATTCCAGCGCGTCGGAGGCGGAGACACGTTGCATGTCGACGTGCGAGTGATTTCGGCAACCAACCAGAGCTTGGCTATTCTCGTAAAGCAAAAGAAGTTCCGCGAGGATCTGTACTACCGGCTCTGCGTTGTGCCGATTCGCGTGCCCTCGTTGCGTGAACGCATTGAAGATATCCGGCCATTGGGGGAATATTTCCTGGAAGACTTCTGCCGCCGCAATAATTTCAAACCTAAGAGAATCGAGGAAGAAGTGTGGACTGCTTTGCGCGCATACCGGTGGCCGGGAAACGTGCGCGAGTTGCGCAACGCAATCGAGCGTATGGCCATTCTGACGACAACCGAGGCTATTCAGGGTGAGGCCGTTCCAATGGAGATTCGGAACTCGTCTGCGGGAGCCGTTCAGTCGAGTCTGGAGGAGATACGGGCGGAAGCGGAGCGCAATCGGATTCGCACGGCTCTTGAAGAATCGGGGTGGAATATTTCAGCCGCGGCCAGAACGCTCGGAATCGAGCGTACGCATCTCCATAAGCGCATTAAGTCTTTAGGACTGGCGAAGAACGATCCGCGCCGATAGGCTAATCAGAATAATATTCCGGGACTTCAAAAGGACACGTGAGTATCCCTGTTTTCTGTTCCTGATTCTTGCTTCGATGACCTCTCCGCCGCTAATGATTTCCACCCAGTGGTTTTGCCGGCATATGGCTGCCGTGGTGTCACCCTCAACCGGCATGTTTTTTCGAATGCCTGAGCGGTGAAATTCCTTCATCCAATGCCTGTCGGATCAATCCTGAAATCCTGGAAACAAACCCTGGAAATCCTGGAAAATCCGAAAATCCTGGAAATCCTGGACACCCACCTTTTCTTGTGCCAAACCGGCAAATGGATAAGACAGATAATGGGTGTCCAGGATTTCCGGATTTTTCTGGGAATTGGCCACTAATTCCACCAATTACACGAATTCAAATGTAATCGTGGACACCCACTTTCCCCTGCTGGGCCGGCCAATCGTGGACACCCACCTTTTCTTGCGCCAAACCGGCAAATGGGTAAGACAGATAATGGGTGTCCAGGATTTTTTAAGATTTTTTAAGGCAGATAATGGGTGTCCAGGATTTTTGTCCAGGATTTTTGTACCTGGGAATTGGCCATGAATTTCACCAATTACGCGAATTCAAAATTAGTGTAATTGGTGAAATTCGCGGCCTCTTCTTATTCGCGGATGGTGCCGTGGTAGTCGGTGGTGATTTGGCGTTTTCGCACCGCGGGATTCGAATAGTCGGGGAGGAGCATCGGCGCTACCTTCGATGAAGGTATCCCGGCGGCCTTGAGTTCGCTGTTGTAGCGCCGGACATGGTCCAGATTCAAACGCCCGGCCTTGTAATCCGCCAGCGCGTACAAGGCAGCGCTGCGGCCGGCAATGCGCCCAAAGACCATAACATCGAGAAGCGAATTGCCCATGAGACGGTTTTCGCCGTGGACGCCGCCTCCGACCTCGCCCGCCACGAAAAGGCCCGGGACGCAGGTATTCCCCTTGTTCGTGTAGTCCAGCCCGCCGTTCTGATAGTGCAGCGTCGGATAGATAAGCATCGGCTCTTTGTCGATTTCGATGCCGTAGCGCTTGAAGAGGATATGTTTCCCCGGAAACTCCCGTTTGACGGTGCCGGCTCCCGAAAGTATTTCAATCATGGGGGAATCGAGCCAAACGCCCCATTTCCCGGTGGGAGTCGGAACCCCCTTGCCCACAACCGTACACTCGCGGATGATGGCGGCCGCCTCGATATCCCGTGGTTCCCGCTCGTAGACAAACTGCAGCCCGTCGACATTGAGAATGTGCGCCCCCGCCCCGCGAACCTTCTCGGTAATGAGCAGTCCTTCCGCCTGTTCCGGAAAGACGGCGCCGGTCGGATGGTATTGGATCGTGTGCAGGAAGCGCACCGGAATCCCGGCGCGGTACGCAATGGTCAATCCGTCGCCCGTGGCCCCGTAATGGTTGGTGCACATGAAACCCTGAATGTGCAGGCGTCCCGTACCGCCGGTAGCGAGGACCGTGGCCTTGGCCCTGACGACGAGATATTCATGGGTCTCCAGATTGAACAGCACCGCGCCCTCGCAACGGCCATGCTCGTTGAGGATCAGGTCCACCGCCGGACTGAACTCGAGGATCGAAATGGACTCCGGGCGGTTCCGGGCTTCCTCGCGAATCGTGCGCATAATCTCAGCACCGGTAATGTCAGCGGCGTAGTGCATCCTCTTCCTGCAGGTGCCTCCCCCGTGCATGGTCTTCATCCGCCCGTCGGGGTATTTCGAAAGCATGCACCCGAGATCCTCGAGCCACGCGATAACGTCCGGAGCCTCGCTTACCAGCGTGTAGGCCAGTTCCGGATCGTTGACGAAATGGCCTCCTCCGAGAACGTCCAGATAATGAAAATACGGAGAGTCCTTGCCGACTTTGGTAGCAGCCTGGATCCCGCCTTCGGCCATCATGGTGTTGGCGTCGCCGTGGCGAAGCTTCGTGGCAATCAAAACCTTCGCCCCCTGCTCCTCGGCGAGCAGGGCCGCCGCCGTTCCGGCTCCTCCGCCGCCGATCACCAGAACGTCGGTCGTGTAGTGGATTGTATTCAAATCCATGCTGTCCGGATCATAGCGGCTGTACGCTTCAAGGATATCGCAATACTCGTGAGCAATCCGATATCCCTTGCTCGGTCCCGCTATGAGCTCCCGCCGCCCTTCTTCCTTGTAGTCCGGGTGATGCTGCAGCATCTGCTTGCGCTCATCTAGCGTCATCGCGCGGAATTCCCTGCCCGCCTTTTTCGCCGCGATCCTTTCGGCGCGGGTTCGTTCCACATTTTTGATGAGCTTCTTCAGTTC
>JAEAMF010001614.1_pt1 | contig 15253 bp, 9 predicted proteins | sample 8958721 | NCBI WGS metagenome assembly JAEAMF01 (sample SAMN16933255, study PRJNA681124) | bioreactor sludge metagenome | isolation source: anaerobic bioreactor treating anionic surfactant - SDBS | place: India: Bengaluru | collected 2019-02-28
GAAAGGGGTTCCGTCGGGCATGACCTCGACATCCCTGCCGTCGATGCGCCGGATCCTGGTCAAGGTGGCTGAAACATCGCGCTGCTTCGCGAAGGCAAGAACCTCCCCGACCGTCTTGAATCGGGAGATTTCCGCGAGGGTCATGAGCTGGGGCAGGACCATCCCCATTCGTCCTCTCTCGTAGTCCTCAAGCGCCGCGGACGGCCTCAACCAGATATGCCCCGTCAGTTCGATCCCGTCGTGTGAAACCGACTGCCCCTCCGGGGCCGCCGCCGCAAAGAACCGCACGTCATAGCGCCGGGGCAGGGGCTCGGGCGTGATCCAGTGCGAGAAATAGTGGAGAGGGTCGACGGAAAGAACGATATTTTCGGCTTCCAGCATCTGCGTAAATGTGCATCCCCTTCGGATCAGCGCGTTTCGGTATCGGCCGAAGCGCTCCCGTTCCTTCGTCGTTTCGATGGAAACCGGCGAACCGTCTTTCCTCTCGGCGATGAGAACCCCGGTCTCCTCAAAAGTCTCCCGGATGGCCGCAACCCAAGCCCCGATGGCCTTCCGGGGGTCCGCCATATCGTGAAGGACGCGCGCGGCCTGTTCCCGGTTGATGCCTCGAATAAAACGTTCGATGCCGGGCTCATAATCTTCAGGATCGAGAACACCGCCGGGGAACACGAAATAGCCAGGAACAAAATGACTCTTTCGGTTCCTCAGGACCATCAGGACCTCGATCTCTCCGACCGTCGCGTCCGGACAGGGGCGTAACAATATGATAGTGGCGGCATCGGAAGGAATGGCGTTCATGCGGCTGTTTTCAATTGCGTATTACCGTTCGGGTAAGCCTCGTTTTGGATCCGTTTGCGTTCCGTTGATCCGGGAAGAGGGAGGAGGGCCCGGCGATTTTGGGAGCTTTCCCTGAAAACCCCGGAGCATGGTTTGTTCCACCGCAGCGCGCTGCGCCTCAAATTCCGCCTCATCCTCGGTGGCCGCCAGCCGAATCATCTTATCGAAACGCAGACGGACCCGTGAGAAGGGCTTGGGCAGCATGAAGCGGTCCCAACTGTTGAAATACCAGGCCCGGTCCGCGGAAACGTAAAACGGAACGATCACCGCATCGGCGGCGTGCGCAATCCGGATCAGCCCGTTTTTGACGACACCTGCGGGTCCCCGAGGGCCGTCGACGATATGACCGGCCAGCCGGGTCCGCCGGAGGATCTCAATCAGCTCTCTCATGGCCTCTATGCCCCCGCGCGAGGAGGAGCCCCGAACCGGTTCCCAGCCGGTGCGTTTGGCGACGGAGGCGATGATCTCGCCGTCCTTGCTGCGCGAGATCATCAGTCCCGGCCGATGGGCGCGATAGTTTTGAAAATGGCGGATGGCGGCGAAAAACTGCTGGTGCCAGGTGCAAAGAATCACCCGGCCGCCGTTTTGAAGATGCGCCATCCAGGGGGCTTCGTTCTCCACTTCCAGTCGGAATGTCCATGCGTAGGCCCGGATGAACCGGTAGAGGAAGGCGAGAAACGGTTTCGACAGGATCACAATATCGGTGTTTCTGGACATGGGCGCTCTTTTCCGGGTTTCACGGCAGTGAGAGGCCGTTTCTATTTCTATATTTATAGAGGGAATGTCTTGCGATGTACCGGCGAACCTCATCCGGCACCAGGTAACGGATGTCTCTTCCGTTCCTTACCCGTTCGCGGATGTTGCTCGAGGAGATGTCCAGAAAGGTGACTTCGCAAAAGGAGATCCTCCGGCCCGTCGGTCCGCAAAAACGGCCGGTTTCCGCGTCATGGGTGAAACGGGAAGCGAATTCCGCGCCGAGGATCTCGTCGAGTTTCCGGCAGCCGTAGCCGGGGCGGGTCATGACGGCGAAGTGGCACATCAGCAGGAGCCTTTCCCAATCCTTCCAGGTCCGAATCTCGTGGAAGGCGTCCTGGCCGCAGATGAAGTGCAACTCGAATCCTTTCGAACGTCGCCTGTGCAGGATGTGCTCCACCGTGTCGATGGAGTAGGAACTGTTTTCCCTGCGGTTTTCGACGTCCGAGAAGGAGAAGGCGGGATTCCCCTCGATGGCCAGACGGATCATCCGTTCACGGTGGCGGAAGGGGGTGATTTCGACGTTTGGCTTGTGCGGCGGACGCGCCGCCGGGACGAAAAGGATCCGGCTCAGGCCGCAGATCTCCAGCATCTCTGAAGCGCATCGCAAATGGCCGGTGTGGATCGGATCGAACGTGCCTCCGAACAAGCCCCATTTCATGTTCTGATCTGCCCGTTTCCGTAGATGATGAACTTGGTGGTGGTCAGCTCTTCGAGTCCCATCGGCCCGAAGGCGTGGAGTTTGGTCGTGCTGATGCCGATCTCCGCCCCCAGCCCCAGTTCGAATCCGTCGCTGAAGCGTGTGGAGGCGTTGACGAGAACCGTGGACGAGTTGACCTCCTGCAGGAAGCGCTGCGCCCTGCCGTAGTTCTCCGTCACGATCGCCTCGGTGTGGAGGGAGCCGTACTTCCCGATGTGGGCGATCGCCTCGTCGAGATCGCGGACCACGCGGATAGCGAGGACGAGGTCGAGGTATTCCCGGTACCAGTCCTCTTCAACCGCGGGTTCCGCCTCCGGCAGGATTGCCCGTGTCTTCTCGCAGCCGCGGATCGAGACCCCGGCCTCGCGGAGTTTTCCCGCCGCGGACGGCAGAAAGGCGCCGGCGACCGCTTCGTGGACGAGGAGCGTCTCCAGGGCGTTGCACACGCCGGGCCGCTGCGTCTTGGCATTTATGCAGATCCGGACGGCCATCTCGAGGTCGGCGCTCTCGTCGACAAAAAGGTGGCAGACCCCCTTGTAATGCTTGATCACCGGAATCTTGGAGTCCCGGACCACGGCGCGGATCAGCTCCTCCCCGCCGCGCGGGATGATGACGTCGATGAACTCCTCCAACTGGAGCAGTTCGTGGACGGCTTCCCGGTCGGTGAACGGAACGATCTGGATCGCCGTCTCCGGCAGGGCGAGATTCCGGAGTTGCTGCTGAAGGATCCGGGCGATGGCGAGGTTGGAGTGGATCGCCTCCGATCCGCCGCGGAGGATGACCGCATTCCCCGACTTCAGGCAAAGGGCGGCCGCGTCGGCCGTGACGTTCGGCCGCGATTCGTAAATGATGCCGATCACCCCGAGCGGGATGCGCATCCGGCCGACCAGCAGCCCGTTCGGCCGCCGCCACATCGAAAGGACCTTGCCCACGGGATCGGGCAGGGCCGCGACCTCGGCAAGGCCGTTGGCGATCCCCGCGATGGACGCCTCGGTGAGCGTCAGCCGGTCGATCATCGCCGGGGAGAGGCCAAGGTCCCGCGCGCGGGCCAGATCTTTTTCGTTTTCCCGGATCAGCGGCCCTCCATCCCGGATCAGCGCGTCCGCCATCGCGGTGAGCGTCCGGTTCTTGAGGCTGGTCGGGGTGCGGGCGAGAACGGCGGCGGCCTGCCGGGCGTTCCGGCCCAGCTCCGTCATCTGCATGGCGATATCGGTCATGATGCAGGCTCCCCCATACAGACGGAATTTCGAGCGTCGGCAGGCCTCGGCATGAAGCCGACATTATGCGTTGACAATTCCGTCGCGATTCGTATAAAACCGCCCAACTGAAGCGGGCGGCGTCAATCTACAGGACGCCTCCGGCCGTGTCAAGGTCATTCGCCGAAGCTCCATCGGAACGGTTGAAGGGTCGTCCGACCCGGGGCGGCGTTGACGGACCGGACGGATACGCGACGGGAGATCAGGCCCGGAGGGAAAATGAGCGGCGGAAATATCCGTGTCAGGGCGGGCAAAGCGGCCTATGAGCTCATCCGTGCGGGCAGGTTCAGCCTCGACCGGATTGCGACCTACTTCGGTCCGGCGGGCGGTCCCCGCTGGCTGGTTGCGAGCGGTTTTGACCTGACGCTGATCCGGGAGGGCTCGCTGGGCAAACGTCAGCCGGTCTGGCTCGTAGGCGCGTCCGCGGGGGCCTGGCGCTTCGCGGCCTGGCTGCAGCCGGAGGCGGAGAAGAGCTACCGAACGCTGATGGAGGCGTACATTGCCGCGACGTACGGGCGGAACGACACGCCGGAGACCATCCGCCGATCCCTGACGGAGATCATCGACAGCTATATCGACGACGACGCCCTTCCCTTTGCCCTCGCCTGCAAACCCTATCGCCTGGCGGTCCTGACCTGCCGGGCGAAACATTTGACTGCCTCCGAAACGCCGTGGGTGCAGAAAACGGGTTTCCTTCTCGGTCTGCTGGCCAATTTCCTGCACCCGGCCCTGATCCATCTCTTTTCCGAACGGATCGTTTTCTATTGCGGACCGCAGCCGCCGGATTTCTGTTTGCGGAAGGGTTTTCGTGGCCGCTTTTTCCCGCTGGGCGAGGTCAATTTCAAGCCTGCCGTGACCTCCTCGGGCGCAATTCCCCTTGTCGTCGCGGGCATCAGGGACATTTTCGATGCCCCGAACGGCGTCTATCGCGACGGCGGTCTGATCGACTACCACATCAACCAGGATTATCGGACGCGAAACGGCGGGTTGACGCTTTTTTTCCACCATCAGGAACGGATCATTCCCGGCTGGATGGACAAGAGGATCGGGAGCCGCCGCCCGCAGGACGGTTTTCTCGACTCCGTCATCATGGTCTATCCGTCCGAGGATTTTGTAGCGGGCCTTCCGGGCGGCCGGATTCCGGACCGCGGCGATTTCGAAACCTTCGTCGACGATCCGGCGTTGCGGATCGCAAACTGGCGGAAGGTGGTCGAATTGTCCGCCCCGCTGGGCGAGGAGTTTCTGGAGCTGATCGCCGGCGGTCGGCTGCAGCAGGTCGTTGAACCGTTTTCCAATGGAGATCCTTGAGAAAATCCTCAAGCGGTGCGTTCTCTGCCCGCGGATGTGCCGGGTGGACCGGTCGATCGGGGAGCGGGGTTTCTGCCGCCTCGATGCCGGGATGGTGATCCATTCCGCGCTTCCCCACCATGGCGAGGAGCCGCCGCTTTCCGGAAGCCGCGGCGCGGGGACGATCTTCTTTTCCTCCTGCAACCTGGGGTGCGTCTACTGCCAGAATGATCAGATCAGCCGCTCCACGGCGGGCAGGCCGGTCACTGTCGAGGCGCTGGCCGGAATCATGCTGGATCTCGAGGCGCAGGGGTGCCATAACGTCGAGCCGGTGACGCCGACGCCTCACCTGGCGGGGATCATGGCGGCGCTTTTGGCCGCCCGGGAGAGGGGGCTTCGTGTTCCGCTCGTCTTCAACTGCGGAGGGTATGAGCGCGAAAAGATCGTCCGTCTGCTGGCGGGGATGGTCGATATCTACCTGCCCGATTTCAAATATGGCTTACCGGAGACGGGGGCTCGATTTTCCGGAGTTCCCGACTACCCGCGTCATGCGCTGTCCTCCTTGCGGGAGATGGTCCGCCAGGTCGGCGACGACCTCGAGACCGAAAACGGCATCGCCCGCCGCGGCGTGCTGGTCCGCCACCTCGTGTTGCCGGGGAATGTGGACAACAGCCTGGCGGTCCTCCGCGCCATTCGGGATCCCGTCCGGCCGGCACGAGCGGAATATACTCCGGCGGTTCGACGAAGCCGCTGCCGTCCTTCCGGCCGATCACGAGCTCGGCGAGGATTTCCTCCGGCTCCAGCTTTCCCGGATCGATCCGGACACTGACGTCGAAAGGCTGTTCCACGAGGATCGTGTCCCCGTGGATTCCCTCGATGATCACCTCGATCAGCCGCAGGGAGGAGAATCTCATCGGGATCTTCCTTTTCCAGTCGGCCAGCTCCCGCGCCATGCGATAGGAGTTCTCGTGGAGCTGATGCTCCCGCCGCGACGTGGGGAGATAGAGATCGCGGAAATATTCGATGAGCATCCGATCCGTGTTGAAGCGGGGGGTGAGCGTCTGCATCGACCGTTTGATCATGGCGATCCATTTATCGGGGATACCCGACATTTCCCGGTCGTAGAACAGCGGGATTACGCTGTTTTCCAGAAGCGCGTAAAGGGACTGGGCATCCTCCTCGTCGGCGTTCCCCGTCTCTTCGCGGAGCCCCTTCACGACGGGTCCGATGGTCCAGCCGTTTGTTCCGTCGTATCCTTCGACCCACCAGCCGTCGGAGACGCTGAGGTTGAGGACGCCGTTGGCCACCACCTTTTCGCCGCTCGTGCCGCTCGCTTCCAGCGGCCGCCGCGGATTGTTCAGCCAGACATCCACCCCCTGGACGAGATGGCGGGCGATGCGGATGTCGTATCCCTCGACGAAGAAGATCTTTCCCCGGAACCGGTCGTCCCGGCAGGCATCGGTCACCTTTTTGAGCAGGTCTTTCCCCATCTCGTCATTCGGATGGGCCTTGCCGGCAAAGACAATGTGGACGGGCCGGGTCGGGTGATTCAGGATGCGGTCCAGCCGGTCCAGGTCGGACAGAATCATGTTCGCCCGCTTGTAGGGGGCGAAGCGCCGGGCAAAGCCGATGATCAGCCCCGCCGGGTTGAACCTCGCGAAGAGCTCCTCCTGCCAGGTTTTCGAATAGCCGTACTTGCCCCAGTTCCGGGAGAGGTCCTCCCGCAGGAAGTCGATCAGCTTCTGCTTGAGTTCATACCGGGTCCGCCAGAGGGCGGTGTCGGGGATGTCTTGGATGCGCGCCCAGCGTTCGGGATCGGTGATGTGCCGGTCCCAGTCCAGCCCGAGGTAGATGTCCAGCAATGTTTTCATCCGGGGGGCGATGTAGGAGAGCACATGGGCGCCGTTGGTGATGTGGCCGATCGGGATGTCCGATTCGTCGAACCCCTTCCAGACCTCGCGCCACATCCGGCGGGAAACCTGCCCGTGAACGCGGCTGACGGCGTTGCTTTTGTGGGACATCTTCAGGGCGAGGATCGTCATGAAAAAGGACTTCCCCTCGTCGCTCTCCTTCCTTCCCAGCTCCCAGAACTGGGACCAGGAGATTCCCGTCCACTTCACGAAATTCGAGAAATAGTATTCCATCAGCTCCCGGCTGAACCGCTCGTTTCCGGCCTCCACCGGGGTGTGGGTCGTAAAGACGGTGCTCCCGCGGACGACTTCCGCGGCCTCGTCGAGGGAGAGCCCCTCCTCCTTCATCAGCGAACCGATCCGCTCGAAGAGCATGAAGGCGGAGTGCCCCTCGTTGATGTGATAGACATGGGGGCGGATTCCCAGCTTTTTGAGAAGCCGGACGCCTCCCATTCCGAGCAGAATCTCCTGCTCGATCCTCGTCCTCGGTTCGGCGCAGTAGAGGCGTTCCGTGATCCTCCGGTCCTGAGGCGTGTTTCGCGAGGTGTCGGTGTCCAGCAGGTAGAGGGAGACGCGCCCCACGTGGATCTCCCAGATGTTCGCAAAGAGCGTCCTCCCGGGAAGGTCCAGGGAGATCTGCACCGCGTTTCCGCGGTCATCCCGCACGATTTCCAGCGGCATGCTGGAGAAATCGTTTTCCGCATACTCCGCGATTTGCCGCCCGTTCCGGTCGATCATCTGTTTGAAAAAACCGCTCTTGTAGAGAAGCCCGATGCCGACGAGGGGGATGTTCAGATCGCTCGCCGTTTTCAGGTGGTCGCCCGAGAGGGTGCCGAGACCGCCGGAGTATATGGGGAGACAATCGTGAAGGCCGTATTCGGTGGAGAAGTAGGCGACCGGCTGCGGCCATTTCAGGCCATTGATGGGTCCGATCAGCGGCGACGGATTCCGGTCCCCCATGTAGCGGTCGAACTGATCCAGGATCTGCCGGTAGAGGTTCAGGTAGCTGGCATTCTCCGAGGCCTCCAGGAGGCGCTTGCGGGAGACGGTTTCCAGCATCCGGACGGGATTGTTGCCGATCCCCGCCCACAGCTTGGGGTCCAATGCGGAAAAGAGTTCGCGCGCAAGCGGATTCCACGCCCACCAGAGGTTGTGGGCCAGCTCGCGGAGACGTTCGATTTGCGGCGGAAGGTTGGCAACCGCCGTAAAGGTCCGGAAATGGGGGGAGACGGAAACCGCCCCGGCAAAGGTGTACTTGAGCTCGGCCTTCAGTTCCTCCCCGGCGAACTTCTCCGTGCGCTCTTTGGAGGCCGACAGCGCGTGGCTGTATGCTTTCCGGTAGCTCTGAAAGAAATCCTTCCAGTTGGCCCGGCCGGCGACGGTGCGGGCGTCGACGCGCATGCATTGCAGTTCGTCCTGATTCCGGCCGAGGAAATCCTGAAAGATACCGCGCATGTTTTCCGTGATCACCTCCGGGGGCTGTCCCCTGCGCCTGAGCATGATGATCCCGTTGCAGTCGCCCGCCACCTTCTGCGCCCAGAGACCGAAACCGGCCTGATCCGTCGTGAGTGTCGGAACGGCGTAGGCCGCGCTCTCCAGGGGGGTATACCCCCAGGGTTCGTAATAGGAGGGGAAAACCCCCAGATCGCAGCCGGCAAGGGCCTCATAGTAGGGGATGTTCAGCAGGCCGTCGTATCCGTTCAGGTAGGCCGGAATGAAGACGACCTGGACCCGGTTCTGGGGAAGATTTCGAAGGCCCAGACGCTCGCAGGTTTGCAGGATGGGATCGAACGCCTCGTTCTGCAACCGGTGCGTGGAGATGGGCGGATTCGTCGGGTCGGGCGGGACCTTGTCGCTTTTGAGGGAGGGGATCAGGTCCGTGTATCCGCTCAGGACGAACAGATAGGCAAGGATGGTCTGATCCGGCTGCATTTCCCCGTTCAGGCGGCCGAGGGCTTCCAGGAAAAGATCGACCCCCTTGTTGTGGAATTCGCCCCGTCCGGAGATCATCATGATCGTGGCGTCGGCGGGAACCTCCCTGCCCAGGAAACGGGCCGCCGCGGCAAGCAGTTTTTCCCGCGACTTCAGGGCCTCGGCGCGGTCGGCCGCAAGATCGGGGATGTATTCCATGTCGAGGCCGTTCGGGGTGATCAGGTCCGGCGCGCGCCCGAGGAAGCTTTTGGCCTCGGTGGCGGTGATCTCGCTGACCGTGGTGAAACAGTCCGCTTCGCGGGCCGCGGCCGTTTCCATCGAACATTTTGCCGTGATGTTGTGGGCGCTGGCCTCCCGCTGCGGCGAGATGTTCTCCATCGCCGTGTAGATGTCCATTCCCGATGATGCGAGCGTTCTGCCGAGCATCGTGGCGTGTGTGGTGAAGACGGTGCCGATCTCCGGGACCCGCTTTTTGAGGCCCAGCAGACCCGCCCCCGACATCCACTCGTGGAACTGGGCGACGGCGTGCCGCCCCTGGGGACGGACGACGATATTGTAGATCGTCTCGATCACCTCGCCGGCCGCATAGCTGAACATGACCGGCTCCACGTAATCCCATCCCCCGGCGACGGAGTCGACGCCGTAGTCCTCCCAGATCTGGAAAAGGAGCTGGTCCTGGTTGTACTTTTTGCCGAAGCCGACGAGAATCGCCTTGGGCCTGCCGGGAACCTTCCAGCGGCCGAACCGGCAGGGGATCTCCTTGATGGCCACCCCTTCCCGCACATCGTTCCAGCACGCCTCGTCCGTCTCCTCGAAATCGGGGTTGGTCTTGAGGTCCGGGCCGAGGGCGAAGTACCGCTCGCCGAAGGCCTTTGTCGCCTCGGGCAGTTTGCTGGTAATGACGGTGTAGATCCCGCCGACCTTGTTGCAGATCTCCCAACTCACCTCAAACAGGTAGTGTCCCTTTGCTTCCTTCATGTTTGCGCTCCTTCTCATATTTTACGGATCGGGAAAAATCATCGAGGATGTTCATGTAATTGATGTACGCCTCATAAGGGGATTCGTATGGGCTGAAATAACGGTGCACATCGCCGTCGGAAAACCACTTTGTGCAGATGTAGTAAAAATGGTCGGATGTCTGCAGCATCCGCCAGTTCCGGAGGGTTCTTGGGTCCTTCCGCCTGCGGACCGCCGGCTCCAGATCGTAGAGCTTGCGGGCGGCGTCCTGCTGCATGGCGTTGCCGAGCCAGGCCGTCGTGTCCCGCTCGTCATCCGCCCAGGAGATGAAGGACGGGGAACGGATTTCGCCCGCGGCGTCATGGGAGGCCGCCGCCTCCGCGGGGGTCCGGAAGCGAAAATCCTCATGGCGCAGGATTTCACCGGGCAGCGCCCGGAAAAAGTCGAAGATCCCGGTCTCCCGCCACTGGTGCTCGCCGATCGTTTCGTAGTCCATGAACAGGTTGACGACCGCCTCTTCCCGGCGGATCCGGTGGATCCAATGGGCGTATTTGGCCGCCGTCAGCGGATACTCGGCCCAATTCCGGTCGGTGAAACGAAAGGCCACATCGTCCGACAGACGATAGTTCCTCAGCAGAAGCTTCAGTTTCTTGCAGCAGGCCGGACGGTAGATCCGATTGGGGCTGCGCCGGCCGAGGATTTTTTCGGTTCCCTCGGCGAGCATCGCCCGGTAGCCCATCCCTTCCACCGCCGCCGCCAGCGCGTCGCTGTAGATCAGTTCCGTGTGGCGGAAGGTTGTCCCTGCCTGCCCGAAGAGGGAGCGGATCCGCTCCCGGTGTCGGAGGACCTGTGCCTCAAACTCGCGCGGCGAAAAAAGGAAGGCGAGGGAGTGGCTGTCGGTTTCGTTGAGGAACTCGACACAACCCGTCTCGGCGAGGCGCTGGAAACCCTCCAGCACATCCGGCCGGTGCCGCTCGATCTGGTCGAGGAAAAGCCCCGAAATGGAAAAGGCACACCGGAAGGCCCCCCCGTATTGCCCGATCAGCTCGAGCAGCAGCTTTCCGGCCGGGAGATAGCATTTTTCGGCGACGCGATTCAGGATCCGCCGGTTTTCCGCTTCATCGTCGTAGTCGTGGATACGGCCGATGTCGAAGAAGGTGTATCTCCTCAGACGAAGGGGCTGGTGAACCTGAAAATAGAGGCAGACTTCCGGCATGGATCGCTTTCACTCTCTTCGGGTATCGTATCGTAAAATCGGGACGGTTGGATTATCCGTCCCGGCATTTATTCGGGGGCCAACCCCCGGTACACGGACTCGATCCTCTCCGCGACGTTTTCCCAGCGAATCCTCCGGATCTCGTCGAGGGCCTTTGTCGTCATCACGCGGGCAAGGGCGGGGTGTCTCAGAACGGCGATGATTTTGTCCGCCGTCTCCCGGACGTCCCAGAAATCGACCTTCAACGCATGCCTGAGGATCTCGGAAACGCCGGATTGACGGGAGATGATCACCGGAACGTCATACAGCATCGCCTCGAGCGGAGAAATGCCGAACGGCTCGGATACGCTCGGCATGACGTAAAGATCGCTCAAGGAGAAGATCCGTTCGATCTCCTCGCCCTGAAGGAAGCCGGTGAAATGGAAGCGGTCCCCGATCCCCAGCTCCGCCACCCGCTCGATCATCTGCTTCATCATGTCCCCCTCGCCGGCCATGACAAACGTCACGTCGGGCAGGGTCTTGAGGACCAGAGAGGCCGCCTCGACGAAATAGTCGGGTCCCTTCTGAAACGTCACCCGGCCGAGAAAGAGGACCGTTTTCCGTTCCCGGTCCCCTTTGCCGCGGCGGGCCCCTTTGGCCTCCGCCTGCGAGACGGCGTTGTGGATGACGGAGATTTTCCGCGGGTCGGCGCCATAGCGTTCGGCGATCATCCGCTTTGTCCGGTGGCTTACGGCGATGATCCGGTCGGCCCTCTGCAGCCCCGCCCGTTCGATCGCGCAGATCTCTTCGTTGACGGCCTCGCCGCTTCGGTCGTATTCGAGGGAGTGGATGTGGAGCACCAGCGGCCGCCCGCTGATCCGGCGGGCCAGCAGAGCGGCGGGTATGGTCATCCAGTCGTGGGCGTGGATGATGTCGAAGGAGAGCACGCGCGCGAGGACGCCGCCGGCCCGGCTGTAGCGGAGCACCTCCGCGATCAGGTCCGGGCCGTAAACGCCGGCCGCTTCGGAAGACCGCTTCCGATACAGGGCGTGATAGTGGCTCGGACGCAGGTAGGGGCGAAGCAGGGAGGGAAGGGGACGAAACGTCAGACGACGCAGAAGCGTCTCTATGGCCGGGTCCCGGTCCGCTTCGGACACGGGAATGTCGGAGGCGGAGCGGAGGTCCAGAAACGGGGCCGCGCTCCTCTCTCCGTCCCGGGGCAGAACGAACGTGATCCGATGACCGAATCCGGTCAACGCTTTTGTCAGACCGTAACAGGCCGTACCCAGACCGCCGCTCATCCGGGGCGGAAATTCCCAGCCGAACATCAGGATGTGCAGGGTCATGGCCTCCCTCCTATGTCCTGAGAAGCGAATAAAGTCGGATCAGTTCGGCAACGCTCCAGGCCTGGGCAATGCATCCGCCCGGACGTTGAGGTTCGTCCCCGTCGAACACCTCGGAAACGCTGCCGATCCCCGCCTCGGTCAGATGTCGGCGGAGAAATGTCCGGAGGTATTGCCGGAGGTTTTCCTTCTCACGCTCCCGGTCATCGGCAACGCGGAGCGCCGCCTCGCCGAAGGCGCCCAGGAGCCACGGCCAGACCGTTCCCTGGTGGTAGGCGCCGTCCCGCTCCGCCGGCCCCCCCCGGTAACGGCCGCGGTAGGCCTCGTCTTTGGGAGAGAGCGTCCTAAGGCCGAACGGGGTGAGGAGCTTCTCCCGGACCTTCCCGACGACGGCGGCCTGTTCCGCCGGGCCGAGCGGAGAGAAGGGGAGGGAGACGGCAAAAATCTGGTTCGGCCGCACCGCCGTATCCAGAAGACCCTCCTGCAAAAGATCGCCGAGACAGGCTTTTCGAGGGTTCCAGAAGGTTTCCCGGAACGAACGGCGCAGGCGGGGCAACAGGTCGCAGTCGAAAAACAGGGGTTCGCCGAATTCCGCCGACCGGTCGCGGGCAAAGCAAAGGGCGTTGTACCAGAGCGCATTGATTTCAACCGGGGAGCCGTTCCGCGGCGTGACGGGGACGCCTGCCACCCGGGCATCCATCCAGGTCAGCGCGGTCCGGTCGTTTCCGGCGCGCAGGAGCCCCTGGGCGTCCACACCGATCCCGAAGTCCGTTCCCTCCAGGAACGACCGGATGATCCGCCGCATGACAGGCCAGAAACGCTCATGGATCAGGGACTTGTCCGCCGTAGTCCGCAAAAGTTCCTGAACGGCCCAGAAATACCAGAGCGAGGCGTCCACGCTGTTGTATGCCTGGGGTGTGCCGTCCGCGGAGAAGAAATTGGGCAGCAGACCGTCCTTTTCATGCCGGCCGATCTCCGTCAGGATCTCGATCCCCTCACCGATGCGGCCGGTGCAGAAGCAGAGGCCGGGCAGCGCGATCAGCGTGTCCCGTCCCCAGCTCCCGAACCAGGGATATCCGGCGATGATGGCCGGTTTTCCCGATGGCGTGGTGATGAGAAACGACCGGGCGGCCCGGAGGAGGGCGAGCATATGGGCTTGATCTTCTTCCCCGTATCCTTTGGTCTGTCTTTTGTCGGCGTTCCGGTCGCGGCCCCGCCGGACAACCTCGGTCTTCCAGACCGCGGGCGGATTCTTGCGGGGGATATCGCAGCCGACCGAGAGGATCACCGTGCATTTCCTCTCGAGCGGGACCTCCAGAATCCCGGGGAGAAAAAGGTCCTCCTCGCAGTCGAAGCCCCGCTTGGCCTCTTCAGTGTATTGGAAACGGTTGTACCACGCGGGCGAGGGCGTGAAATGCGAAAACCGGGAGGTCTGAAGGAAGAGCGGCGGCATGCCGTCGTAAGGTTCGATTCGGAAACCGTTTTCAATGTCTTCCGCACGGTCCCGCAGGAACGGATTTTCGCGGGCCAGATCGTGGTAGCCCCGGAAGGCGAGGAACGGTTTCAGCCGGAGCACACCGCCCTGACACCTCTCGACGTCGTAACGGACCAGGACAATTCCCTTCCCGCGGGGCATCAGGATCGATTTTTTAACCATCGCCCTTCCTGCCCGATAGACAAAGCCGGGATACAGGTCCAGCGAGAATTCCTGCAGAACCGGCGGACCGGGGGGAAAGAGAACGCCGGGATAGCGGTGGGAGCTGAAGAAAAACTCCTCCCCGTCCGCGGCAAGGGAGTCTTCCAGTTTGGATAACAGAACATGCCTGCCTTCCGGCCGTTTGAGGTTCGGGACGAACAGACCGTGGTAACGTCGCGTGTGGCGGTTCTCCAGCGTGCTGGAGGCGTACCCCCCCTCTCCGTCCGTTTCCAGCCATTCCCGGCCGTCATCCGGGGACTCGTTTTTTTCGAAGCCGATTCGGATCATGAGGGGGTCTCCATTTTGCGGTTCGGTCCCGGTTACTGGGACATGCGGACCACTTCGACGCCGGCGGGCGGTTTGAACGTGAAGAACTGATCGGAAACGCCTGTGTTGATTTGGATATCGCTGAACCTCAGGCGCGTGGTGTTGCCATACTCGTCGCTGAAACGGCATTCCAGAATCTGAAAGGATTTTCCGTCCACGGTGAGACGCAACCGGTCGATTCCGTTCCCTTTTTCCTTCGCCGTCAGGTCGAGGAGGTAGTTTCCCTCCTCATCCTGAGGGCTTTCCTTTTCGAAGCGGAGATGAAAATCATCGGAAAGCTTGCCGATGCCCGAGAGGAACTTGACGGCCGTCCGCGACTGGTAGATGTCGTCCGCTTTCTGGACATAGACGATCCGGTCGTCGGCGACATACAGCCAGGCCGTCCGGGCGTTGATGACCAGCTTCTTCTCCTTTGGTTTTGCATAATCCCAGAACATCATCTTCGGATTCTTGATCCAGACCGTTCCCTCCTCCCGGTCGGTTTTCTTCATCGACTTGATTGTAATCTCCTGGATGAAGCGGGCCTTCAGATCCTTTGTCTTGTCGTAGCTCTGCTGGATTTTGGCGGACAGCTGCTCCGGGGAGAGCGGTTCGGCGAGGATCTCCGCCGGAGCGGCCCAAAATGCGCTCCAGAAGAGGATCGCAAGGCCCACCGTTCGGAGGCCGGAAAGGCCTTTTTTCAGGCCGAAAAAAAAGGTTCGTCTAACATACGAGAACGGCACATTATTTTCCGGCGGTGTACAACCCCGAAAAAAAACACCGTAAATGGCTGAGATCGCGTTGTGATTTTTTAAGTTATTGATATCTATTGACATATTGACTGCCTGTCTCTTGTGCAAATCGGTAGAAAATCGAAACATTTGAAGAGTTACGGAAGTTATCCACAGCTTTATACACAGCCCTTTCCACACATCTGTGGATTCCCTTTCCAAACCCCCGGATTAAGGGAAAGATCGGATATTGGATCCGCTCAATCCGAGACCTTCATCCTCCATCCGAACGGGTCGTCCTTCATCCCGTATTGGATCTGGAGGATCTCGTTGTACAGCCTTTCCGTCAG
>JAEAMF010001629.1_pt1 | contig 15251 bp, 14 predicted proteins | sample 8958721 | NCBI WGS metagenome assembly JAEAMF01 (sample SAMN16933255, study PRJNA681124) | bioreactor sludge metagenome | isolation source: anaerobic bioreactor treating anionic surfactant - SDBS | place: India: Bengaluru | collected 2019-02-28
AGAGTCAGGATGCGCTCGAAGCTGTAGATCACATCGTCGGCGGTGAGTTCATTGCCGACCGAACTGAGGACCCCTTCTCTCAAAGTGACCGTGATGCTCTTCGCGTCCGGTGCTACCTTCCACTCTTTCGCCGCACCGGGTTTCAACTGGCTAAAGTCCGGCTGATACGCCTGGCCAATGGGAACCGGATCAAATCGTAGGGGCGCCAGGCAGACGTTGAAGATGGTCTGATGGCTCCCATCTGAGGCGCTGAACTCCATATCCATGGAGCCGGGTCCACCAGGAACAGCTACCACGAGCGTCTGCCCCCCTGCAGCCGCAGCAGGCGCGGGTTGTGCACCACCCGCGTGCCCGTCTCGGCCAGCAGGTCCATCTCGTGCTCGTTGACGTGCACGCAGTGCGCGGCGATGGTCCTGGGCCCCAGGATGCCGCGCCGGGCCAGCCGCTCCACCACCCGCAGCCCGTGCTTCTGCAACGCATCCTCCACATCCGCGACCGCCTCGGCCACGTGGATATGGAACCCGGCGCCGAGTGGGCGCGCCAGCTCTACCGCGCGGGCCAGCGTCTCGTCGGACAGCGTCAGCGAGGCGTGCAGGCCGAAGGTGCCGCTCAGCAGCCCGGACTGGCCCTTGACCTGCCGGATGAAGCGGGCGTTCTCCTCCAGTCCCTCGGTAACCAGGTCGGGCCCGTCGCGGTCCGAGACCTCGTAGCACAGGCAGGAGCGCACCCCGGCCTGCAGCACCGCCTGCGCGATCGCGTCGAGCGAGCCCGGGATGGCGTGGGGCGACGCATGGTGGTCGATCAGGGTCGTCGTGCCGTTGCGGATGGCATCCACCAGGCAGTACAGTGCGCTGTAGCGGATGTCCTCCATGCTCAGCGCCTTGTCCAGCCGCCACCACAGCCGCTCCAGAATCTGCGGGAAATCGGCCGGCGCCTCGCCGGGGATGGCCATGCCGCGCGAGAACAGGCCGTAATAGTGCGTGTGCGCGCAGATAAGCCCGGGCATCACCACCCGCCCGCCCGCATCCAGCTCCTCTTCGCCCGGATAGCGGTCGCGCAATTCCGGGGTGGTCGCCACGGCGTCAATCAGCCCGTCCCGGATGCGCAGGGCACCGCCGTGGATAACGCGCGGGTTGTCGCCAAAAGTAAGCAGGGTCCCGTTAACAATCAGCATCGTTCATCCCCTTTCTACCGTATACCACAGCAACCGGTTGTCTTTCACGCGGTGGGCAATCTCCCCGCCGTTGTGCAAATGGCTCAGAAACGAGTGTAAGGTCGGGTAGAGCATGTAGTACTCGCGCACGTTGCGGATGGTGATGCCATAGTGCGCGCAGACCGCCTCCAGCAGTTCGTTGGCCTCGGCGCCGCCGCCCGCCAGATACTGCTTGATGAAGGCCAGGATGTCGTTCACCCGCGCGATATTGCGTTCGACCAGCCCGGAGATATCGCGCTCCAGCTGCCCGTGCCCCAGCACGTGATACGCGCACGTCGAGTGGCGCAGCCTTTCCAGACTGCGCAACCGCTGGCTGATCGAGTACGTGTACGAGATGGGCGCGTTGGCCAGCTCGGCGTCCCCGGCCAGGAGATCGCCGGTGAAGAATACATCGTTCACGATGTAGCCGGTGTGGGTTCCCGTGTGGCCGGGCAGAGGTACCACCTGCACCTTGACCCCGGCTACCTCCACTTCGCCCTCGCTGACGATCACATCCACCGCGCAGGCCCGCGGGGCAAAGCGGGCCACGCTCAGCTCGGTGATGGGCTCGGCCCCGCCGAACGTGCTGATCGTGCCCCACACCGGATAGCGCATCACGATCCCATCGTGCAGCGGCGCGTACACTTTGGCCCCGGTATGCTCCACCAGGCAGGCATTCCCGCCCACGTGATCGCCGTGGCCGTGCGTGTTCAGGATCGCTACCAGGCGCAGGCCTCGCTCCTCCAGCATCTGCAGCAGCTGCCGGCCGGACCGCTCCCCAACGCCCGTGTCGATCAGCAGCGCCTGCTGCCCTTCGCCAATGACCAGGCCCACATTGCTCGCGCCCGGCACATAGTAAACGTTGTCAACAACAGGTTGTGGCTGCATTGCCTGCTTCTCCCCGGGGTTCCGCCCTTATCGCTCTGCCCATTATACGCGCTTTGGTAGCAGCAGCCCAACTTCAGATTTTACCGCAGCCCCGCACAAAGCACGGGGTGCAGCAGCGAAGTACGCAGAGAACGCAGAGATTCCAGTAGAGGCTCTGCGCCCTCCGCGGTCTGCATGGAGGGGACTAGAATCAGAAACCAGGTTTCACTTTTATCTGTGTAATCTGTGTAATCTGTGGATTGCTTTCCCCGCGTTTGGCTTTCCTGGCGTTAGGCGGTATAATTTAACGAGTTTGATACCACTTTCGCCCGGATGGATCTGCTGCATGTGCGAGCCGCAAGGCAAAGGAAAAACACGATGAGGGCTGAATTGCGCGTCGGTCAAAAGATTGTACATCCCCGCTACGGAGCCGGGACGGTCACTGGCGTGCGTGCCGCAGGCGCCCGCGAAGCGCCGGGCCGCTACTATGTCATACACATTCCCAGCATGTCCCTGACCGTGCATCTGCCTGCCGACCGGCTGGAGGAAGTACAGGTGCGTAACATCGCCAGCGCGGACAACATCGCCGGCGCGCTCAGCGTACTGGGCTCCCCTGGCGCTGCTCTGCCGAAGGATGCGCGGGAGCGCGGCACCGCTCTGGCCGAGACCATGGCCGATGGCGCGGTGACCTCCCTGGCCACCGTCATCCGCGACTTGCACCTGCTACAATTGACCAAGACTCTATCCACGCGCGAGTCCGGCATGTTGACCCAGGCCAAGCACCAGCTGGCGGGGGAGCTGGCCCTCGCGACCGACACCGAGGTGGCTGACGCCCTGCGCAAAATCGACAGCACCCTCAGCCCGCCGCCGGCCACCTAGCGAGCGGCGACTTGTGTGCCTTGAGACCCTTAGGGTTTGTTTCAAAACCCTGAGGGTCTTTTCTCTTCTCCCGCCAACCGCCGCTGCACCAACGCCACTGCGCCCGTCGTAACCAGTACTGCGGAGCCAAAGACCAGGTACAGGCCGCGTCCGCCGATGCTCTCCAGCAATGGGCCGCAGACAAATCCCCCCACCGTCGAGCCAACTCCGAAAACCGCGGCGCCAAAAAGCCCCTGCGCGGTCGTGCTCATGCCCGGCGGAGCGTTCTCGTCGGCATAGGAGACACCGGCCACCCACGTGGCCGGAAAGGTGAGGCCGTTCAGCAACTGGATGATCAGGACCCAGCCCGGCGTTCCGCAGGCGGCATACAGCAGCATACGCAGCCCGGTGGCGGCCAGGGACAGCAGGAGCAGCCCATAGGGCCGGAGCCGCCGCAAGAGGCGATTGGCGAAGAACAGGATGGGAATCTCGCTGATGGTCCCCACCGTCAGTGAGATTCCCATCGTGGATTCACTGGCTCCCAGCTCCTTCATGTAGGAGAAAAGATAGCTGTTTATGGCGGTGAGCCCGGCGCCGGCGGCAAAGGCCACGATCATGAACAGGACCCAGCGCGGATTCGCCAACAGGGAACGAGCCCGGCCCCGGGCGGGCAGATCCGCCTGTGACTGGCCGTAGACCAGTCTCCGGCTGGCGAGGAATGCCAGCAGAAACAGGGCCGCACAGGCCCAGAACCCGGCACGCAGGCCATATCTCTGCACGAGCAACCCGGCGATGGGCGACGACAGTCCGAATCCGATCGTTCCACCCACCCGGATGCGGCCATACAGATCCTTGCGGTCGGCCAGCATGAACATGGTAGCGCTGTCGGCAAAGGGCTCCACCGGCCCCAGGAAGAGATAGAGCAGAGCCGAGGCCCACAGCAGCAGGCCGAAGGTATGGAGCAGGGGAAACACAAACACCAGGGTTGCCCCGCACAGGAGGGCCACGCTCATCAGCAGTCGATGCCGGCGCGTCGCGTCGGCGAGCCAGGTCCACAGGGGAGAGCTGAACAGGATGATGAGCGAGGGTATACCGCTCAGCAGGCCGATCTGCGCGCCCGTGAATCCCTGCTCCTGGTAGTAGAGCACGGTAAAGGGACCCGCCGCGGCATAGCCGGCATACAGCAAAAAGCTAAAGCTAAACGGCCAGATCTTTCTCATTCTCCGGTCACGTAGGGCAAATTGTCAATTTGCCCAACAGCCCGCCATCTCCTCCACCACCCGCGCGATCCGCGGCCCGCGCCCCGGGCCGAACCACCACACACTGCCCGCCGCGCACACCGTCGCGCCCCTGGCCGTGCAGATCTCCTTCATCGCCGCCAGCGTCTGGTTGGCTCCAATGCCTGCGGGGAAAAAGCCCGTCACCACCAGCGCTACCTTCTTCCCCTGCAGCGAGGGAATCCCCTGCAGGTACGTCGCCATCGGTGGCGGCGGCGCCCCGCCCCGCACCGGGCAGGCGAACACCACGGCGTCGTACGGTTCCACCGCCGGCCGTGTCCTGAGCTCATCCTTCTCCCCGCTCACCGTCGCCGGCCCCAGCGTCTCCAGCCGTAGTAACGTCACGGCATGCCCGCCCGTCGCCAGCCGCTCCCTCACCCTCTCCGCCACCGCCAGCGTATGCCCCGTCAACGAATACACCACCATCCCGACCTTCATCCTGCCTCCTCACAATGAACCGCGAAGGCCGCCAAGAACGCAAAGAAAGAGATATACTCAGAAGTCTTGGCGTTCTTAGCTACTGCACCCCCTCTTGGGGTTGCGTCTTTGCGGTGAATCTTTCTTGTTCGTGCCTTTCGTGGTTGATTCTCTTCCCCATCACGACCACAGCACCGGCTTGCCCTGACGATAGAACACCTCCCCATCCACCACGATCTCCCCCTCCTTCATATCGCACAGCAGGTCCCAGTGCAGGCCGGACTTGTTCCGTCCCCCCGTCTCCGGGAACCCTGCACCCAGCGCCAGATGGATCGTGCCGCCGAGCTTTTCATCGAACAACATGTCCCGGGTAAAGCAAGGGATATCATAGTTCGTGCCGGTGCCCCACTCACCCAGGTAGCGCGCCCCGGCGTCGCTGTCCAGCAGCGAGGCCAGCAAATCCCCGCCCTTGCTCGCCTTCTCGCGCACCACCTTGCCCTGCTCGAACCACAGCTCGACGTCCGCCACTTCGCGGCCGTTAAAGAGGGCCGGGTAGCGGAAGCGGATCCAGCCGTTGGCCGAATCCTCCACCGGGCTGGTATAGATCTCGCCATCCGGGAAATTCTCCTTGCCATCGGCCACGGCCAGGGTCCTCCCGGCGATGGAGAAGCGCAGTTCCACGTCGGGACCCTTCAGCACCACCTGATCCTTACCCTGCAGCCACGCCTGCAGCTCGCGCTGGCGCTGCCCCTCCGCCTGCCAGGCGGCAATCGGGTCGGGCTCGTTCAGCTTGCCCGCCGTATAGACGAAATCCTGGTATTCGGTCAGGCTCATCTCCGCCTCCTGCGCCGCGGCCTGCGTGGGGAAGGCCGTGTAGCACCAGCGCAGCTCCTGGCGTGCGCTGCGCTGCATCACGATCTCGAACAGCGGCTGGTGGGACTGGACAAAGCGTGCCTGTCTGGCCGGGTCCGTGTGGCTCAACGCCCGCGTATTGCGCTCGGCGCCGATGTGCAGGCTCGCATCAAAGGTCTCGAACACCAACCTCTGCACGGGCGAAATGTAGTCCAGCTGGGCGTCCGTCGCCAGCTTGAACAACATCTCCTGTTCCTCCGGGGCCTCGTACCACAGCGTCACGTGCGCCCCCGTTCTCAGCGCTTCGCCATACGCCGCCAGCGCCAGCTCTTCCCCCGGCGGGCTGCTCGAGATCGCCACCTGCTGCCCCGCCCTGATCTCCAGCGAATAATGCACCAGCACCTCAGCCAGCTTCTTCACCCTTGGATCCATTCTAAAGCCCCCTCACCGCCAAGATCGCAACCCTGCCAAGAACACAGGGCGCAGTAGCGAGCACGCAAAGAACCTGTGGAAATCCGAAACCAGGTTTCTTCCTTTGGAAACCTGGTTTCGGTTTCTAATCTGTGGATTTCTTTTTACTCTCCCCTCTGCGTACTCTGCGGTAGAATCCCGTACTTTTCACAGAACCGCAGAGCAATCTCCCACAGCTCCGGCGCCAGGCGTGCCTGCACCTCCCGCGCCACCGTCGGCGGCACCGCCCCGTAGAACGCCTCCGCAATCGCCCCGGTAATGCACGCCAGCGTATCGGCGTCGCCGCCCAGCGACACCGCATTGCGCACCGCGTCCTCCCACGACGTCGAGTCCAGGAAGGCCACAATCGCCTCCGGCACCGTGCGCATGCACGACTCATCAAAGGCGTACTCGGGCCGGATCTCGTCCACGGTGCGCCGCAGGTCATAACCAAAGCCGCGCTCGATCTCGGCGCGCAGCTCCTCTTTATCGATCCCGCTGCGGCACAGCCAGATGGCCAGCGCCGTCGCCTGCGCCCCCTTGATCCCCTCCGGGTGATTGTGCGTGCACTCGGCGGGGATCAAGGGGGCGCAGCACCTCCTCGCGGGTGTTGAAGGCCCAGCCCACCGGGCTGACGCGCATGGCCGAGCCGTTGCCCCAGCTATTGTACGGCCGGGGGTCCGGCGAAAACAGCCAGTGCGCGAAGAACCCGCCGTAACCCCGGTCCGGGTACTGTCGGCCCAGCGTGCGCAGGCAGTCCTGGTAACTGCGTCCCTCCAGGATGGCCTGCGCCACGGCGATGGTCATGACCGAGTCGTCGGTAAACGTGCACCGCGGCTCGAACAGCGCGAAGCGCTTCGTTTTGGTCGGCGGGTGCCGGAACTCGTGCACCGACCCGATGACATCGCCGGCGATGGCTCCAATCATGGATGCTCCTTTCTGGCGCTGGAGACCTTTGGGGTTTGGTTTGAAACCCCAAAGGTCTTACGGCCTTACTCGAAATCCTCCAGCAGCAGCGGCGCGAGCCTGGCCTCTGGCAGCTGTGCCTCGTGCAACCTGGCCACGCCGGATGGGCCGCCAAACCAATCCAGAACGGCATCTCTCTTCAGGTGCGTCGGTCTGGCGGACACGAGAGCATGATACGACGAGTATGGCCAGTCGCGGAAATCATCCACCAACCCGTGCTTCTCGGGATTGTGGTGAATGTAAACCACCAACTGCATAAAGTGCGCATCCGACTCCACCGGGATGCGCTCAAACGGCCGCTCAAACAGGCTCCCCGTGCGCTCGTACGCTTTGTTGATCGCTTTGGCATAGGCGTTGAAAAAGTTGGAGAACTGCTGGCTGGGCGACAAAAAGACCTTTGGGGTTTGGTTAAAAACCCCAAAGGTCTTCTTATCCCCAAAGGTCTCTCCACCCTGCACCCCCTGCTCCTCCTCCCTCTTGATCCTCACCAGCAGATGAAAGTGATTCCGCAGCAGGCAGTACGCATACGTATCCGCGACCGGCTCAACGTGCCTGGCGTAGAGCTGAAGGAAGTGGCGGTAGTTTCGCTCCTCGAAGAAGATGTTCTCGCGGTTGTTGCCGCGGTTGAATATGTGATAGTAGACACCCTGTTGCAGCGCGGCCGGATTGGGCATCGGTGTCCTCCAGTAGAGCCCAGACCTTTGGGGTTTGGTTTGAAACCCCAAAGGTCTGGAGCCCTCACGACGAGCGGATCTCCTCGACCACCCAGTTAAAGATGCGCAGGAATTGCTCCATGTTGGCGGGAGTGGCCAGTACGGATAACCGAATACCAGGGCGCTTCACAATGGAATCGGCCGGCAGCGAGACGCCCGGAATAGAGTTCAGTCGACTCAGGAGCTCGACGCGCTTGGATTCCGCGTCGAACGGCGGCTTGTATTGGTACCAGAAGAAATAGATCTCGACTCTGGCATAGGTCCAGACAGCGAACAGCTGCTGTTCGCGCCCTTTGTGGTCTATCGTCGGAACGAATGAGCCGCTGTTCGCGCCCCGACCCCACCACACGCGCAAGGGCTCTCTGGTCGCCCATTGCAGTATCTTTCTTGCTGCCTCGACCTCGTCGGGCTTGGCTCGCGATGCCAGCCTCTCAAAGAAAGTCGCCTCGTCCCACTGCCGGCCCGCTGGTCTTCCGCCGCCCTTGGCCTGCTCCGCCTCGGCCGTCAGCCCAATGACGCGCGGGACCAGCGTCTTCAAGCCCTCACCCACATACTGGTTGATCTGCACTGCCAGCACCTGGGTCTGCTCCATTTGCGCGTTCAGAAACTCGACGATGCGCTTCAGCTCCGGTGGAATCTCATCAGCAACAAACACCAGCCGGATACGACCAGCTCGCAAGTTCGTGCTCACGTCGCGCCAGAATTCGTCGACCGCGGCCGTATCGTCGGGGGCTGCCTCGATCAGCTCAGCCACAAGCTGTGCCGGGTCCTCGCCGCGCCCCTGGCAAGTCGCCTCCATTGCGGCACGAATGGTCTCCACCGGCCAGTACACAACCGCATTGGCGGCATAGTCCAGCATCTGAGCCACCACTTCACGGCGAATGCGTGTGTCGCTGCTGCGCTTGACCTCTACCAGCGTAGGCACACCGTCCTGGTCCAGGAACAGGTGGTCCAGGGACCAGCGGTCGCTGCCGTCCATCTCGCCGGGCACGCCAACCTCACGCGAAACCAGCAACCAGCGGCGCGGAACTGCCGCGTCTATCTGTTCGCCCGCCAGGAGATCCGGGTGTTCAGCAAGGAGCCTCTGAATCAAGTCCTCACTCTCATAGGCCTGCTGATGCAGGGCTTGAATAGTGCCATTGTCTTGCAGTAGGTAGATTTTGCCAGTCATGGGCTCCCTCCATTGACCTTAATGTGATGAGCGGACGCCCCACGGCCCTTGTCGGTTCTGGTTCGTCCCTGCGTTCTGGATTGCGCTTGGATCCAGTGACTCAAGTTCACCTACCTGCAACGGCACTGAGGACATCGGCTCATTGCAACCAGATGGGCAACTGATCCTTGTACTTGATGAGTGTGTCAGCGATGGCAAGGCCGACGTGCTCGAAGTAGTTTGCGCCTGGCAGATCACAGAAGTAGTCGTGGCTCTCCCTGAACTTGCCTCCTGCAATGGTCCTGTGTAGCAGAGGCAGTGCATTGACTGCACCTGAACCAAAGGCGTCAATCCGGCGCCGGAACTCCTGGCCCAGACTTCTCGCGCCCCAGTGGGCGTAGTTGCGGGCGGGCAGCTGACGGAGTGCCCTTCGTGCGAATTCGAATGAGAAAGCCCCGAAGCAGAGCAGGAGGGCGGGCCTATGACGCTCCAGCAGGGTGCCAAGAGCCCTGACCTCGGCGGTGGCCGCTTGCGGCCACTCCGCGCTCGAGCCTTTGGGCTTGATGGCCAGGTCGGCCACCGCATTTCGAATGTAGATGGACGAGGTATCCAGTCGGCCCCTGGTTTGGCGATACACCCGGTCTTGAATCACATCCAGCACCGGGGTCCAGATGTTGTGACGCACGGGGTGCCGCGGATCGAGTGGCGTCTGCAGAGACGCCTCCCATTGTGGCGGGTTTGAGTCGCCCAGCAGCCAGATGGGGAATTCTGGGTCACCTACTTGTCGCTCCATACAGGGCTTCCCCCAATGCAGCCAACGGTATGTTGTCCTATTATACGCCCAGACCTCACAGGTTGCCAAAACCTGTGAGGTCTGCGCTGTCCGCATATCCACACCAGTGGACATTCGCTATCCCACCATTCACACTTTGCGCCTCAAGTGTGAACAAGGCCATCCCAACGGGGAAACGAGAAACGACCCCGTGCGGCCGGCAACCGCAGCACCATGCTTCCCACACCCCCACCCGTACAATCATACAATCTTACAATCTTCCGCCCCGCCTCTTCTCACCGCAGCCCCGCATAGAGCACGGGGTGCCCCGCAGGGCGGGACAGTAGCAGTAGCGAAGAACACCGAGGGCGCAGAGCATATATGAAATCTCTGCGTTCTCTGCGCACTCTGCGGTAAAAGCTCTTTGCCTTTTCAATCAAAGGCGGATATACTGCCCCCATGACCACCCGCCCGCTCTACCTCTCACCCCATCTCGATGACGCCGTCCTCTCCTGCGGCGGGCTGCTCCACCGGCAGCGCGATGTGCGGCCGCGGGTCATCACCGTCTTCGCCGGCGTGCCGGATTATCGCTCTCTCTCGTCCTTTGCCGCGGACCAGCATCGTCGCTGGGGCGGCCCGGCCGACCCCGCCGCCGGACGCCGCGCGGAGGATGCCGCGGCGCTGGCCCTCCTGGGCGCGGAGCACGAGCACTGGGATTACCTGGACTGCATCTACCGCCGCGACCCGGCCGGCGGCGAGTTCCTCTACGCCAGCGAGCAGGCCCTGTGGGGCCGTGTGGCGCGGGCGGACGGGGGGATGGTGCGGGAGATGGTGGAGCGGCTCAAGGCGGAGGGGGAGAGGGGGAGAGTGGGTGAGGGAGAGACCCAGATATATGCGCCGCTCGGGGTCGGGCGGCACGTGGACCACCAGGTGGTGCGGCGGGTGGCTCTGCGGCTGCTGCGACGGGGCTGGCTGGTGCGCTTTTACGAGGACTATCCCTACGCCGCTGGCCCGCGCAAGCTGGCCCGCGCCCTGCGCGCCTGGGCGACCCCGCTCGAGGCGACCATCGTCCCGCTCAGCGAGGACGACCTGGCCGCCAGAATCGCCGCCATCCGCTGCTACGCCTCCCAGGTCCCCAACCTCTTTGGCAGCGTGAGGGCCATGGCGGAACAGGTCAGGGCCTACGCGCTGGCCGTGGGCGGCGGGCAGGGCTATGCCGAGCGATACTGGAGTAGCAGGCAGGGCGTAGAACGTGAAACGTAAAACGTGATACGTGATGCAGGATACAAGATACAGGATGCAGGACAAGGATATTTGCGAGGTGAGAGGAACTGATCCGTTTATCCGTTTGAAATCCGTTGACAGTAGCCCCGCCCTGTACTGGCTCGTCCTCACCGCCGGCGCCGCCACGATGGGCGTGGAGATGTGCGCCTCGCGCCTGCTGGCGCCGTATTTCGGCAACTCCCTGCCCGTCTGGGGCTTGCTCATCGGCGTGCTGCTGGCCTGCCTGGCCGGCGGCTACTTCCTGGGCGGCCGTCTGGCCGATCAACATCCGGAGGCCCGCCGCCTGTTCGAGCTGGCCGCCTGGGCCGCGGTGTTCATCGCCGCCATCCCCTACCTGTCGCGCCCCATCCTGCGTTACGCCGCCGCCGGCCTGGCCGGCTACCAGGCGGGATTGATCGCCGGCTCGCTGGCCGGGGTGGTGCTCCTGTTCGCTCTGCCCGCCGTCCTGCTCGGCTGCATCTCGCCCTTTGCTCTCCGCCTGAGCATCCGCGATGCGGCGACCAGCGGCCAGGTCGCCGGCCGCCTCTACGCCCTGTCCACCCTGGGCAGCCTGCTGGGCACCTTTGGCACGGTGTTCTGGCTCATCCCAACCCTGGGCACGCGGCGCACGCTCTTCGGACTGGCGCTGCTTCTCCTGCTGAGCGCCATCGCCGGCCTGTGGCAGATCGCCCGGCGCCGGGTATGGCTCTACCTTCTGTTGCTGCTGGCCATCGTGGCCCTGCAGTTCCTGCCCTCCGCGGCGATCAAGCCCGGCCAGGGCCTGCTCTACGAGCGCGACTCGGCCTACAACTATATCCAGGTCCTACTGGATGCTGATGGCGAGGAGGTCCTGCTCAAGCTGAACGAGGGCGAGGGCATCCAGTCGTCCTACCACCCACGCGAGATCCTCACCGGCTACGTCTACGACTATTTCCTACTGGTGCCCTTTTTCAAGAGTGAGCTGGCGTCGCCGCCCGTGTCCGGCTTGTGCCTGATCGGCCTGGCCGCGGGCACGTCCGCCCGCCAGTACAGCGCCGTGTTCGGCGCCATCCCCATCGATGGGGTAGAGATCGACCCGGCGGTGGTCGAGGCCGGCCGGCGCTTTTTCGACCTGAACCTGCCCAACCTGGACATCGCCATCGCCGATGGCCGCTACTTCCTGGCGCACAGCGACAAGCAGTACGACGTGATCCTGGTGGATGCCTACAACCCGCCGTACATCCCGTTTCAGCTCACTACCGCCGAGTTCTTCCGCCAGACGCTGGAGCACCTGACGGAGGACGGGGTGATCGGCATCAACGTGGCCCGCACCGAGACCGACTATGCGCTGGTGGAGGCTATCGCCACCACCCTGCGCACGGTGTACCCCGGCGTCTACGTGCTGCACACCTTGAGCAACCTCAACACCGTGGTCATCGGGACACAACAGCCAGCCGGCCTGGAGGAGATCACGGCGCGGCTGGCTGGCCTGGCGGACCCGCTGCTGCAGGACGTGGTCTCCCGCGCCGCTGGCCGCGTCCGTCCCTTCGAGCCCGCCGGCGGCCCGGTGCTGACCGACGATCACGCGCCGGTAGAGCGTATCGTGCACGCCATGATCCTGCGCTATTTGTTTGGAGAATAGGATTTTACCGCAGAGTTCGCAGAGAACGCAGAGAATTTCTTTATTAACTCTGCGCCCTCTGCGTACTTCGCTACTGCACCCTGTACTCATGCCGCTGTACTCATGCCCCCGTCAGTTGGGGCCCTCAGTTGCGGCCGTGCTCTATGCGGGGCTGCGGTGAGAGTCTGTGAGGTCAAATGATGACATCGAACCGGAGTGCCCTGCAAAAGCTCGCGCGTGTTGTGCTGCTGGTGTGCATACCGCCGGTGCTGCTCCTGTCGCCGCTGTATGTGCTGGCCACGCCGGCCTTTGTACGCTATGAGTACGGCAAGGCGGATTTCCCGCCCTCGACCGTCTATCACCCCGATGAGCGCCTGCGCCTGGCCGACGCCAGCATCTACTACCTGCGCTCCAACGCCGGCCCCGACTATCTGTGGGAGCTGAGCTCCCAGGGGCGGGAGGTATACAATGCCCGCGAGGTACGGCACATGGTGGATGTCAAGGTTGTGATGAGCGCCGCCTTCCGCGTGCACGCGATCTGTGCCGTGCTGGCCCTGGCGGCCGCCGCCTTTCTGTGGACCCGGCCGGGAGGCCGGCGCACTCTCCTGCGCACGCTGTACCAGGGCTGCGTCGTGCTGCTGGCCGGCATGCTGCTGATCGGGGTGCTGGCCTACACCGCCTTTGACTGGTTCTTTGTCCTCTTTCACCGCCTCTTCTTCCAGGGTGACACCTGGCTGTTCGCCTACTCCGATACGCTTATCCAGCTCTTCCCCGTGCAGTTCTGGATGGACGCGACCGCGGGCATGGCCGTGCTGGCGATTGCCTCGGGCATCCTCCTGGGCGGCGTGGCGTGGGCGAGCGCCAGCCGTCAACGAACGTAGCACGAATAGACGAATGCCAACAACGTCCATTCGTTTATTCGTGAGGTATTCGTTGACGCCCCCCCACCCTGTGCGGGTAAATTGACAACTCGCAAATATCGTGTAGAATACGATCAGACGGATACGTATAGTCGGCCGTCACTATCCTGGATGGACGGTCTGTTCGGCTTGACCGGTGCCGGACCCGAGTGTGCACATTGTTCAGAGTGCTGAATAGCGAGCTCCAGCGATGTGAAGGCGTCGCCGGGAGAGTACAGGTGATGAGTCCCCTCTGATCCGTGTGAACCAAGGTTGGTTCTTGACAGGGCCTTCTCCGGCACTCGGTTCGCTCCCCTGGGCGAGGCTGAACTGAGTGCTTTTTGTTTGTCAAAACGGCATCATGGAGGATTAGGTATGAGTGACAATCTGGCGCCCCTTGAGACTACAGCGGTGCCCCCGCCGCAGGAGCCGGCACCGGCCGTGCCGGAAGCGGTCCCCGAAGTGACCCCTGCAGCGGCAGACGCCCTGCCCGAAGCGCCACCCGAGGCTGTGCCGGTCGTACCGGAAGCTCCGCATGAAGCGGCGCCTGCGGTTGAGCCCGTAGCGCCGCCAGCCCCGCCGGCCGCGCCTGCGGCTCCCGAGGCGGCCAGGCCGAGCATGGGCCACGTCCTGGGCGAGGATTACGCCTACCAGCAGTCCAAGCGCGGGGAGATCCGCATGGGCCATGTCATCGCGATCAATCCCGGCGGAATCGTCGTGGATCTGGGCCTCAAGCGCGAGGGGTTCGTTCCCCAGGATGATGTCCACCAGGTGAGCCCGGATGCGGTGGAAGCATTAAAGGTGGGCGATGAGATTCCCGTCTACGTCCTCCGGCCCGAGAATGACAGAGAGGGCAATGTCCTGGTGTCCTGGCATCGCGCACGTCAGGAGCAGGACTGGGTGGATGCGCAGCGGCTCCATGACACGGCCGAGGTCTGGGAGGGCAAGGTCAAGGGCTACAATCGGGGCGGCCTGATCGTGCCCTTCGGCAAGATCCGCGGGTTTGTCCCGGCCTCGCAGATCACGGGCGTCTCACGGCGTCTGGATGCCACCAGCCTGCAGGCACGCCTGGCGGAGATGGTCGGCGAGGATTTGCCGTTCAAGATCATCGAGGTGGATCGTGAGAATCGCCGCCTGATCCTCTCCGAGCGCACCGCCCGGCGCGAGTGGCGCACCAAGCAGCGGGAAAAGTTGCTGACCGAGCTGCAAGAAGGGGACATTGTCCCCGGCGTCGTGCGCAATATCTGCGATTTCGGCATCTTTGTCGATCTCGGCGGCACCGATGGCCTGGTCCACGTCTCCGAGCTGTCCTGGCGTCGCACAAACCACCCCAGTGAGGTGGTGCAGGTCGGCGATAAGGTACAGGCCTATGTCTTGCGCGTTGACCGCGAGAACCGGCGCATCGGTCTGAGCCTGAGACTGGCCTCACCCGATCCCTGGACCACCGTGGAGGAGCGCTACCAGGTTGGCGATCTGGTGACCGGCACTATCACCAAGTTGATTGCCTTTGGCGCTTTTGCGGCATTGGACGATGGCATCGAAGGGCTGGTCCACATCTCCGAGCTGGCTGACCTGACCCCCAAGCATCCCAGTGAAGTGGTCAACCAGGATGATGTCCTGCCCCTGTGCATCGTCAAGATCGATTCCCAGCGCCGGCGGATGGGATTGAGCCTGAAGCGTGTCACGGCCGAGCAACGGGCCCAGTGGGAGGCCTGCCACCAGGCCGCCGCTGCGGAAGAGGAGGAAGCGGAGCCCGCCGCAGAGCTGCCCGTTGAGCAGCCGGAGGTCGCAGCAGAGCCCGCGGCCGCGCCTGCCGCAGAGCCGGTGAGCGAGCCACAGGCCGCTGAGCCGCCTGCTGAGGAGCCGGTGAGCGAGCCGCAGCCCGCAGAGATGCCTGCTGAGGAGCCGGTGAGCGAGCCACAGCCCGCAGAGATGCCTGCTGAGGAGCCGGTGAGCGAGCCACAGGCCGCTGAGC
>JAEAMF010001630.1_pt1 | contig 15234 bp, 12 predicted proteins | sample 8958721 | NCBI WGS metagenome assembly JAEAMF01 (sample SAMN16933255, study PRJNA681124) | bioreactor sludge metagenome | isolation source: anaerobic bioreactor treating anionic surfactant - SDBS | place: India: Bengaluru | collected 2019-02-28
GGGTCGGGTTGACCTTGCCGGGCATGATCGAGCTGCCCGGCTCGTTGGCCGGCAATCGCACTTCCGCCAGCCCGGTGCGCGGGCCGGAGCTGAGCAAGCGCAAATCGTTGGCCAGTTTCATCAGGGTGATCGCCAGGGTTTTCAGCGCCCCGGCCAGGAGCGTCAGTGGTTCATGCCCGGCCAGCGCGGCGAATTTGTTCGGTGCGCTGACGAAGGGCAGCCCGGCCAGGGCCGCAAGCTCTGCGGCGATGGCTTCGGCAAAGCCTTTCGGCGCGTTCAGGCCGGTACCGACTGCCGTGCCACCCTGTGCCAGCTCGTAGACTGCCGGCAGTGCCGAGCGGATTGCTCGTTGTGCGTAGTCGAGCTGGGCGACATAGGCCGACAGTTCCTGGCCGAAGGTAATCGGTGTGGCGTCCATCATGTGGGTGCGTCCGGTCTTGACCAGGTGCTGATGACGCACCGACTGTTCTGCCAGGCCCGCAGCCAGTTCGCTGATTGCCGGCAGTAGTCGCACGTGTACTGCCTGTGCTACGGCGATGTGCATGGCGGTGGGGAAACAGTCGTTGGAGCTCTGCGAGCGGTTGACGTGGTCGTTGGGGTGGACCGGCGCTTTCCCCCCTCGGCCCTGGCCGGCAAGTTCGTTGGCGCGGCCGGCTATCACCTCGTTGACGTTCATGTTGCTCTGGGTGCCGCTACCGGTCTGCCAGACCATCAGCGGAAACTGCTCATCGTGCTGCCCGGCCAGTACCTCGTCAGCGGCTTGTTCAATCAGCCGGGCAACGTCGGCTGGCAGGTTGCCGTTACGCACGTTGACCCGGGCGGCCGCCTTCTTGATCAGCGCCAGGGCGTGCAGGACAGCCAGCGGCATCCGTTCCTTGCCAATTGCGAAGTTGATCAGCGAGCGCTGCGTCTGGGCGCCCCAGTAGGCCTGATCCGGAACTTCGACCGTTCCCAGGCTGTCTGTCTCGTTACGGCTCATGCTGCGGTCACTCCTTTGTCGTCTGATTCCGCAGTTTAGGTCCTGATTCGACACGGCGGTTTCTTTACGTGTCGATCCACTTGAGCGCTCAGCCCGAGTCGGCGCAGAATGCTCTACTCTGAGGTGCCACCTCTTCCGACAATTAAGGATTTCCGATGACCCGTCTTCGCGCCCTTTGCACCGCAGTTGTACTGGTTTGTGCCAGCGGTCAGGTGCTTGCCGATACTGCCAGCCACAATGCCAGCGCCGAAGCCTTCCTTAAGCTGGCGCACGCCGACAAGCTCGGAACCCCGGTCTACATGCAAGTGCAGCAGATGTTCGCCCAGCGCTTTGAACAGACCAAGGCACCTGCTTCGAAAAAGGCTGTGCTGGACAGCTACCAGGCCAAGGCCAATGCCGCCCTTGACCAGGCGATCGGCTGGAACAAGCTCAAGCCCGATATGGTTAAGCTCTACACCAGCACCTTCAGCGAAAGCGAGCTGAAAGACCTGGTGAAGTTCTATGAGTCGCCACTGGGCAAGAAAGTCCTGGAAAAAATGCCGATGGTCACCCAGCAGTCGGCTCAGTTGACCCAGCAGAAACTGGAAAGCGCAGTACCGGTGGTCAACAAGCTGCTGTCTGACATGACCACCGAACTGGACCCGTCCGCGGGCAAGGCCGCGCCGGCCAAGAAGCCTTAAGCGGAGCCCGTCATGTCGATGCAGCAACGAATTGAGCAAAGCCTGGCCGCCCTGGCCCCGCAGCACCTTGAAGTGCGTGACGAAAGCCACATGCATAGCCGTGGCCAGGAAACCCACTACAAGGCGATTTTGGTCAGTGAGCAGTTCGAGGGGCTGAACAGCGTCAAGCGCCACCAGAAGGTGTACGCCACCCTAGGCGAGTTGATGAGCCAGTTCCACGCCTTGGCCTTGCATACCTACACGCCGCAGGAGTGGGAAAAGGTCGGTGCAGCCCCGGCCTCGCCAACCTGTGCCGGTGGTAGCAAACACTGATTTTGCTGCCGGGTTTTTGTTAGAATGTGCAACGCGCCGCTCGTCGGCGCGTTTTTTTTGACACCCGGTTCGTCCTTTGCGAGGACAGCCACCTGGAGAATCAAGGCATGACCCAAGCTATCGTCGTGGCGGCGCTGTACAAATTCGTTACCCTCGAAGATTACGTCGAGCTGCGTGAACCGCTGCTCGAAACGATGACCGCCAATGGCGTCAAAGGCACCCTGTTGCTGGCTGAAGAAGGCATCAACGGTACGGTGTCCGGTACCCGTGAAGGCATCGATGGCCTGCTGGCCTGGTTGCGCAGCGATGCGCGCCTGGTAGACATCGACCACAAAGAGTCCTACTGCGATGAACAGCCGTTCTACCGCACCAAGGTCAAACTGAAGAAAGAGATCGTCACCCTGGGTGTGCCGGGCGTCGACCCGAACAAGAAGGTCGGTACCTACGTCGAGCCCAAGGACTGGAACGCACTGATCAGCGATCCGGAAGTGCTGTTGATCGATACCCGTAACGATTACGAAGTGTCCATCGGCACCTTTGAAGGGGCGATCGACCCGAAAACCACGACCTTCCGTGAGTTTCCCGAGTACATCAAGGCCAACTTCGACCCAAGCCGTCACAAGAAAGTCGCCATGTTCTGCACCGGCGGCATTCGCTGTGAAAAAGCCTCCAGCTACATGCTCGGCGAGGGGTTCGAAGAGGTCTATCATCTCAAGGGTGGCATCCTCAAATACCTTGAGGAAGTGCCGCAGGAAGAGAGCCGCTGGGAGGGCGAGTGCTTCGTCTTCGACAACCGGGTCACCGTTCGTCATGACCTGAGCGAAGGCGATTATGACCAGTGCCACGCCTGCCGCACGCCGATCAGTGTGGAAGACCGTGCTTCGGAGCACTACTCGCCAGGTATCAGCTGCCCGCACTGCTGGGACAGCCTGAGCGAGAAGACGCGCCGCAGCGCCATCGACCGGCAGAAGCAGATCGAACTGGCCAAGGCCCGCAACCAGCCGCACCCGATTGGCCATAATTACCGCAAAGCTGCCGAGGTTTGATGATGTCCGCTCGCCTGCTCTATGTGATGGACCCGATGTGCTCCTGGTGCTGGGGTTTTGCACCAGTGGCCGAGGCCCTGATCGCCCAGGCGCAGGCGGCGGGGGTGCCGACCCATCTGGTGGTCGGTGGCCTGCGTAGCGGTAGCAGCGCACTTGATGTGTCTACCCGACGCTACATCCTTGAGCACTGGCAAGCGGTGCACGAAGCGACTGGTCAGCCGTTTCGCATTGAAGGGGCGATGCCCGAGGGTTTCGTCTACGACACCGAACCTGCGTGCCGCGCCTTGGTGACGGCGCGCAGCCTTGACCCGCAACGCGCCTGGGGCCTGCCCACGCTTATCCAGCAGGCCTTCTATGAGCGCAGCGAAGATGTCACCCGTGCGCCGCAATTGGTCGAACTGGCTACCCAGGCAGGCTTTGAGCGTGCGGTGTTCTCCGAGCGCTTCACCAGCGCCGAACAACGCCAGGCCACGGCTGCCGATTTCGTCTGGGTGCAGGATTTGGGTATTGCCGGTTTCCCGACCCTGCTGGCCGAGCGCAATGGCCAGTTGGCGCTGCTGACCAACGGCTACCAGCCTCAAGACGCATTGGCGCCGTTGCTCGGTCGTTGGTTGGAGCGTGCCGCTCATGCTTGACCTGCCGGGCTCACCCGACCCGGTGCCGGGTTCACCGGCAAGTCATGGCGATCGTCTGAGCTGGGCTGAAATTCGTCGCCTGGCACTGCAACACAAAAAAGCCCTGTGGATCGCCAATGGCGTTGCCGTGCTGGCGGCGCTGTGCAGTGTGCCGATCCCGCTGCTGCTGCCGCTGCTCGTCGACGAAGTGCTGCTGGGGCATGGCGACGCCGCGCTGAAATGGATGAATCAGTTTCTGCCGCAGGCTTGGCACGTGCCCGCTGGCTATATCGGCCTGATGCTCCTGGCGACCCTGTGCCTGCGGGTATTCGCGCTGGCATTCAACGTGGTTCAGGCCAGGCTGTTTGCCGGCTTGGCCAAAGACATCGTCTACCGCTTGCGTATCCGCCTGATCGAGCGGCTCAAGCGCATCTCCCTGAGCGAGTACGAAAGCCTTGGCAGCGGAACGGTCACGACGCACCTGGTGACCGACCTCGACACCCTGGACAAGTTTGTCGGTGAAACCCTCAGCCGCTTCCTGGTGGCGGTACTGACCTTGACCGGTACGGCCGGCATCCTGATCTGGATGCATTGGCAGTTGGCGCTATTGATCCTGCTGTTCAACCCGTTGGTGATTTTTGCCACCGTGCAATTGGGCAAGCGGGTCAAGCACCTGAAAAAACTGGAGAACGACAGCACCTCGCGGTTTACCCAGGCGCTGGCCGAAACGCTGGATGCCATTCAGGAAATTCGAGCCGGTAACCGTCAGGGCTATTTCCTTGGGCGACTGGGGGGACGTGCCCAGGAGGTTCGCAACTATGCCGTCGCCTCGCAGTGGAAGAGTGACGCCAGTGGGCGTGCCAGTGGCCTGTTGTTCCAGTTTGGTATCGATATTTTCCGCGCGGCGGCAATGCTCACCGTGCTGTTCTCCGACCTTTCCATTGGCCAGATGCTGGCCGTGTTCAGCTACCTGTGGTTCATGATCGGGCCGGTAGAGCAGTTATTGAACCTGCAATACGCCTACTACGCCGCTGGCGGTGCGCTGACCCGCATCAACGAACTGCTGGCGCGTGACGATGAACCGCAGTTTGCCGGGGGCGTCGACCCGTTCAAGGGCCGTGACACGGTTGGCATCGACGTGCGCGGCCTGCGTTTTGCCTACGGCGAGGAGCCGGTGCTCGACCAGCTCAACCTGTCGATCGCACCCGGCGAAAAAGTGGCGATAGTCGGTGCCAGCGGTGGCGGCAAGAGCACCCTGGTGCAGTTGTTGCTGGGGCTCTACACACCGCAAGCCGGGACGATCCGCTTCGGTGGCGCGACCTTGCAGGAAATTGGTCTGGAAACCTTGCGTGAGCAGGTGGCCGTGGTTTTGCAGCACCCCTCGCTGTTCAACGACACCGTGCGCGCCAACCTGACCATGGGCCGCGACTGCACCGACGAAGCATGCTGGCAGGCATTGGGCATTGCCCAGCTCGATAGCACTATTGCTGCACTGCCTCAGGGCCTGGACAGCGTGGTAGGGCGCTCCGGGGTACGCCTGTCCGGTGGGCAGCGTCAGCGTCTGGCCATTGCCCGGATGGTACTGGCCGAGCCCAAGGTGGTTATCCTCGATGAAGCCACGTCGGCCCTGGACGCGGCCACCGAGTACAACCTGCATCAGGCCCTGGCCCGTTTTCTCAGTGCCCGCACAACCTTGATCATCGCCCACCGCCTGTCGGCGGTGAAGCAGGCAGACCGTGTTCTGGTGTTTGATGGGGGGCATGTTGCCGAGGACGGTTGCCATCAGCAGCTCATCGCTGATGGCGGTTTATACGCCAAACTGTATGGGCATCTGCAACAAAGTTGAGCGGGAAAAGCGAATTTTGAGGTAAAGGCCATTTGCCCTGGTGGCAAATATCCTAGTCTGTTGTAGGTTTAGACTCATACGGCTCTGCAACAAGGGACCTCATGAAGGGAAAACGGACTCTCGAAGCGCCAAAGTTGCTGGGCATCATTTGGCCATTTGTCGCGGTCGTGCTGTTTCAGGCGTTGCTAGGAAGCATCAGCCTTTACGCGCTCTCGGCTGTGCGTGGTTACGTGGGTGGCGAAAGCCTCTGGTCCAAGGGCCAGAAGGACGCCATCTACTACCTTACGCTGTATGCCGACAGTGGCGATCAGGCGGCGTTCGAGAAGTACCAGCGGGCTATCGCCGTGCCCATGGGGGGGCATGAGTTGCGCACCGCACTGGATTTGCCGACACCGGACATCGCAGCGGCTCGCAAGGGCATGTTGCAGGGTGGCAACCACCCCGATGACGTCTCCAGTGTGATCTGGTTGTACCTGAATTTTCGTCATGTCAGTTACCTGGAAAAGGCCATTCAACTGTGGGCCGTCGGCGATGGCTTCGTGCAGCAACTCGACACTCTTGCCCAGGAAATACGCCAAGGCTTTGCGCGTGGTAAGGCCTCGGCCAGGAAAGTGGCTGACTGGAAGGCCAGGATTGCCTCGATCAATGAGGGTGTGGCGCCTGCCGCCAAGGCGTTCAGCGATGCCTTGAGCGAAGGCTCGCGGGTGCTCCTGCGCCTATTGCTGTTCATCAACGTGGCGACCGCATTGTTCCTGATCGCCCTGGCCTGGAAGCGCTCGCACAAGCTGCTGGTTCAGCGCCAAGCCTTTGCCAGTGCGCTGCAGGTTGAAAAAGAGCGTGCGCAAGTCACCCTGGCGTCGATTGGCGATGGTGTGATAACCACCGACGTCGATGGCTGTATTACCTACATGAACCCGGCTGCCGAGCAGTTGACCCACTGGGATGCCCAGCAGGCGCAGGGCTTGCCCTTGGCGGCACTGTTCAATCTGCTTGATGAGCATGCCGAGAAGGACAGCCTGACGCTGATTGAGCACATTCTTAACGGCACCCTGCATGAAGGCGGTGAGCATGCCAAGCTGATTCAGCGGCTCGATGGCAGCACCGTTTCCGTCGCCCTGGTGGGCGCGCCGATACTCAACGAAGGGCGTATCAGTGGCGTTGTGGTGGTGCTGCATGACATGACCCAGGAGCGCCAATACATTGCCAACCTGTCCTGGCAGGCCACCCATGACGCCCTGACAGGGTTGGCCAACCGCCGGGAATTCGAGTTCCGCTTGGAGCAGGCGCTCGCGGGCCTGAGCCGAAGTACGGCGCGCCATTCATTGCTGTTCCTGGACCTGGATCAGTTCAAGCTGGTCAACGACACCTCTGGCCATGCGGCGGGTGATGAGTTGCTGCGGCACATTTGTGCCTTGCTTCAGGGTGGGTTGCGTGAAGGGGATACCTTGGCGCGTCTCGGGGGGGATGAGTTCGGCATCCTGCTGGAAAACTGCCCGCCGGAACAGGCCGAGCGCATTGCCGAAAACCTTCGTCAGACAGTGCAGAGCCTGCATTTTGTCTGGAAAGGACGCCCGTTCATGACCACGGTCAGTATTGGCCTGGTTCCCCTCAGCCAGCCTCCGGCTACCCTGGAAGCGTCATTACGGGCCGCGGACATGGCGTGTTATATGGCCAAGGAGAAGGGGCGTAACCGCGTTCAGGTCTACCATGCCGACGACACCGAGTTGTCCATGCGCGTTGGCGAAATGGCCTGGATTCAGCGTTTGCACGTCGCATTGGAAGAAAACCGCTTTTGCCTGTACTCCCAGGAGATTGCGGCACTGGGTGAGCCTGGCAATGCCGGTGGGCACCTTGAGATTCTTCTGCGGCTGCACGATGAGAGTGGGCGCACCATCCTGCCGGACAGCTTTATCCCGGCCGCCGAACGATACGGGTTGATGACCGCGCTGGACCGTTGGGTCGTGCGCAACGTGTTTCAGGTGATTCGCGAAGCCCTGGACAGGCCGCGCCAAGGGCCGTTGGCCATGTGCGCGATCAACCTGTCCGGGAGCAGTATCGGCGACGACAACTTCCTTGAATACCTGCACCGCATGTTCAGCGAGTTTTCGATTCCACCGCAGTTGGTCTGTTTTGAAATCACTGAAACCAGTGCCATTGCCAACCTGGGTAGCGCCATTCGTTTCATCAACGACTTGAAGGGGTTGGGCTGCAGGTTCTCGCTTGATGACTTCTGCGCAGGCATGTCGTCGTTCGCATATTTGAAACATTTGCCAGTAGACTTCCTTAAGATCGACGGAAGTTTCGTCAAGGACATGCTGGATGACCCGATTAATCGGGCGATGGTCGAAGTGATCAACCACATTGGCCATGTCATGGGCAAACGCACGATCGCCGAGTTCGTCGAAACCCCGCTGATTGAACAGGCCTTGCGGGAAATTGGCGTGGACTATGCCCAGGGGTACCTCATCGAGCGTCCGACAGTGTTTTCGTGCGACAGCCTGCAGCGCAAACGTTCGCCGGAGCGCCCTCAGATGATGAAGGCGCCAGGAACGTTTCGCTGAACATTAACAATCACAAGGAAAAGGAGCTGATAGTGAATGATGCATTTGTTCGAATCGGTCCGTTGATGGATCCCGCCAGTTACCCGCTCTGGGCCCAACAGTTGATTGAAGCCTGCAGCGAAAGTAAGCGAAAGGTTGTCGAGCACGAGCTTTACCAGCGCATGCGAGATAACCGCTTGGGGGCTCGAACGATGCGTCAGTACCTGATTGGTGGCTGGCCGGTGGTTGAACAGTTCGCCCTGTACATGGCGCAGAACCTGACCAAGACCCGCTTTGCCCGCCATCCCGGTGAGGACCTGGCGCGCCGCTGGCTGATGCGCAACATTCGCGTCGAACTCAATCATGCTGATTATTGGCTGAACTGGTGCCATGCCCATGGCGTCAGCCTCGACGACTTGCAGGCGCAGCAGGTGCCAACAGAGCTGCAGGCGTTGAGCCACTGGTGCTGGCACACCAGCTCGGCAGACCCGCTGATCATCGCGATTGCAGCGACCAACTATGCCATTGAAGGGGCTACCGGTGAGTGGTCGGCCTTGGTCTGCTCTACCGGTGCCTATGCCGAGGCGTTCCCGGAAGCGCAGCGCAAGCGCGCTATGAAGTGGCTGAATCTGCACGCTCAGTATGACGATGCGCACCCATGGGAGGCGCTGGAGATCATCTGCACGCTGGCCGGCAACAACCCGTCCAGGGCCTTGCAGGCCGAGCTGCGGCAGGCCATCTGCAAGAGTTACGAATACATGTACCTGTTCCTTGAGCGCTGCATGCAAATGGAAGTGTCGCATGAGCGCCAGAGCCCCCGCGAACGGATGGCTCTGGTGCAAGGCTGAAGCTTACTGCGCGTCGAACGCCTGGCCGTTGATGCCGGCGCTGTCCGGGCCCATCAGGTACAGATACACTGGCATGATATCGGCCGGCAGCGGATTGCTTTCGGGGTTTTCGCCCGGGTAGGCCTGGGCGCGCATGCTGGTGCGGGTTGCGCCTGGGTTGACACTGTTGGCGCGCACAGGGGCAACGCCCTCCAGCTCATCTGCCAGGGTTTGCATCAGGCCCTCGGTGGCGAACTTCGACACGCCATAGGCGCCCCAGTAGGCGCGGCCTTTGCGGCCAACACTGCTGGAGGTGAAGATCACCGAAGCGTCCTCCGACAGCTTCAACAGTGGCAGCAGGGTGCTGGTCAGCATGAACGTGGCGTTCACGTTGATGTGCATCACCCGCATGAAGTTGTCGCCAGACAGCTGTTCAATCGGTGTCCGCGGGCCAATGATCGAGGCGTTGTGCAGCAGGCCGTCGAGCCGACCGAACTCATTCTCGATCATCACCGCCAGTTCGTCGTACTGGTGTGGAAGCGCCGTTTCCAGGTTGAACGGAATGACCACCGGTTGTGGATGCCCGGCCGCTTCGATTTCGTCATAGACCTGGGTCAGGTTGGCTTCGGTCTTGCCCAGCAGCAGCACCGTCGCACCGTGGGCAGCGAAGCTCTTGGCGGCGGCTGCGCCGATGCCGCGACCGGCGCCGGTGACAAGGATGACCCGGTCTTTGAGCAGGTCGGGGCGGGCGGAGTAGTCGAACATGGTGTTTACCTCTAAATAGTCGCTATCAGCAGCCGCAGAGTGCGCTGTCGATCACCTTGCGCAGTTCCAGTGGATGGTCGACCACCACGTCCGCACCCCAGTTGTTCGGGTTGTCTTCGGGGTGGATATAGCCATAGCGCACGGCAGCGGTGCGGGTGCCGGCATCGCGTCCCGACTCGATGTCACGCAGGTCGTCGCCCACGAACAGCACGCTGGCCGGGTCCAGGTTCAGGGTTTTACAGGCCAGGATCAGTGGCTCTGGATCGGGCTTGCTGTTCTTCACGTGGTCCGGGCAGATCAGCAGCGCCGAACGCTCGGCCAGGCCGAGTTGTTGCATGATGGGCTCGGCGAAGCGCACGGGCTTGTTGGTGACCACACCCCACAGCAAGTTGCCTTTTTCGATGTCGGCCAGCAATTCGGCCATGCCGTCGAACAGGCAACTGTGGACCGCGCAGTTGGCCTGGTAGCGCTCAAGGAACTCCAGGCGCAGTGCTTCAAACGCCGCGTCGGCTGGGTCCAGTGCGAAGGTTGCCGAGACCATGGCCCGGGCACCACCGGAAATCACGTCACGAACTCTCTGTTCGTCTACAGGGGGCAGGCCGCGGTCGGCCAGCATGGCCTGGCAGATGGCGACGAAGTCCGGCGCCGTATCCAGCAAGGTGCCATCCATGTCAAAAAGTACGGCTCGCAAACGCATGCTCATTCCTCGCGCAGGGTTTGAATCATGTAGTTGACGTCGACATCGGCCGCCAGCTTGTAATGCTTGGTCAGCGGGTTGTAGGTCAGGCCGATGATGTCCTTGACGCTCAGGCCGGCTTCACGGCTCCAGGCGCCCAGTTCCGAAGGGCGGATGAACTTCTTGAAGTCATGGGTGCCGCGCGGCAGCAACTTCATGATGTACTCGGCGCCAATGATCGCAAACAGGTACGCCTTGGGGTTGCGGTTGATGGTCGAGAAAAATACCTGGCCGCCCGGTTTGACCATGCGGTAGCAGGCGCGAATCACCGAGGATGGGTCAGGGACGTGCTCCAGCATCTCCAGGCAGGTGACCACGTCAAACTGGCCTGGCATTTCCTCGGCCAGGGCCTCGGCGGTGATCTGCCGGTACTCAACGTTTACGCCCGATTCCAGTTGGTGCAGTTGGGCGACGGCCAGTGGTGCCTCACCCATGTCGATACCGGTGACGGTCGCGCCGCGCTGGGCCATGGATTCGCTGAGAATGCCGCCGCCGCAGCCAACGTCGAGCACCTTCTTGCCGGCCAGCTTGACGCGCTCGTCAATCCAGTTGACCCGTAGCGGGTTGATGTCGTGCAGCGGTTTGAACTCGCTTTCGCGGTCCCACCAGCGGTGGGCGAGGGCTTCGAATTTGGCGATTTCAGCGTGGTCGACGTTGCTCATGGAACAGTCCTCTGAAGCTTCAATAATACGTTACGGGTCGGCAGCGGGGCTGGCGACGGGTTATTCGTGATGGCCGCCAATGCGCTGGCCCCAGGCGCGGGCTGCGCTGCTCAGGGCCTGTTCGTCCAGGCGCGTCAGGCGCCGCTCGTCCAGCAGTTGCTTGCCGTTGACCCAGACATGCTTCACGCAGTCACGGCCGCAGGCGTAGATCAGTTGCGAAACCGGATCGTAGACCGGCTGCTGAGCCAGGCCCGAAAGGTCGAAGGCAGTCAGGTCGGCGGCCTTGCCCAGCTCCAGTGAGCCGGTAATCGCATCAAGGCCCAGTGCGCGTGCGCCATTGAGGGTCGCCATGCGCAGGGCGCGGTGTGCGTCCAGTGCGGTGGCCGAGCCAGCCACTGCCTTGGCCAACAGGGCCGCAGTGCGTGTTTCGCCGAGCAGGTCAAGATCGTTGTTGCTGGCCGCGCCGTCGGTTCCAACGGCGACGTTGACGCCGGCTTGCCACAGGCGTTCGACCGGGCAGAAGCCGCTGGCCAGTTTCAGGTTCGATTCCGGGCAGTGGACAACGTTGGTGTTGCTTTCTACCAGCAGCGCCAGGTCTTCGTCGCTGACCTGGGTCATGTGTACCGCCTGCAGGCGCGGGCCAAGCAGGCCGAGGCGGGCCAGACGTGCCAGAGGGCGCTCGCCACGCTGCTCAAGCGACTGCTGGACCTCAAAGGCGGTTTCCTGGATATGCATGTGAATCGGCGCGTCCAGTTCCTCGGCGATCACCCGGATTTTCTCCAGGTTCTCGTCGCTCACCGTGTAAGGCGCGTGCGGGCCGAAGGCCACGGTAATGCGGGGATGGTGGCGCAGGTCGCCGAACAGCTCGACGCCCTGGTGCAGCGCTTCATCGGTGCTGCGTGCGCCAGGAATCGGGAAGTCCAGCAGGGGAATGGCGATCTGTGCGCGAATGCCGCTCTCGTGTACGCGCTCGCTGGCAATCTTCGGGAAAAAGTACATGTCCGAGAAGCAGGTGATGCCGCCCTTGAGCTGCTCGGCGATAGCCAGGTCGGTACCGTCGCGCACGAAGGCTTCGTCGACCCAGCGGCTCTCGGCCGGCCAGATGTGCTTTTCGAGCCAGGTCATCAACGGAAGGTCGTCGGCCAGGCCACGGAACAGGGTCATTGCCGCGTGGCCGTGTGCGTTGATCAGGCCGGGGCTGAGCAGGCAGCCTGGCAACTCGCGGATCTCCCCGGCGCCGTGGCGCAAGGCATCTTCGCGTGGGCCCACGAAGGCGATCTTGCCGTCACGGATGCCCAGGCCGTAGTCCTTGAACACCACCCCGGCCGGTTCGACGGGCACCAGCCAGGTTGGCAGGAGCAACAGGTCGAGGGGGGTGGCAAGCTTCGGCATGGCAGAAAATCCAAGGGCTAAAGGAGTAAGGGCGAAGTATACCCGAGCGCCCGCGCCTGGGGATCGTTATAATCATTCGCTTTTGATGTCTGAATGGTGGGGTGAGGCATGCGCGATCGACTGTTGGCTGCAGAGAAGGTAAAGGCCATCGATTGGCGAGACGGTGCCTTGTACCTGCTCGACCAGCGCATCCTGCCAGCGGAGGAAACCTGGCTGGCGTATACCGATGCGCACGGTGTGGCCGAGGCGATTCGTTCCATGGTGGTGCGTGGCGCACCTGCAATTGGCATCAGCGCTGCCTATGGCATCGTTTTGGCAGTGCGTCAGCGCCTGGCCGTCGGTGGCGACTGGAAAGCGGCGCTGGAAGAAGATTTCACTGTTCTGGCCGAGTCGCGGCCAACCGCAGTCAACCTGTTTTGGGCGCTGAACCGCATGCGCGAGCGCCTGGACCGCCTGAAAAGCACCGATGACCCGCTCGCGCTCATGGAGGCTGAAGCCATCGCGATTCACGAAAGTGACCGCGAGGCCAACCTGACCATGGCTCAGCTGGGTGTCGAGCTGATCCGCAAGCATCAAGGCAGCGAGCAGGCGGTACTCACCCACTGCAACACGGGTGCGCTGGCAACGGGTGGTTTTGGTACTGCGCTGGGGGTGATTCGCGGTGCCTGGCTGGAGGGCATGATCGAGCGCGTCTACGCCGATGAAACCCGGCCCTGGTTGCAAGGCTCGCGGCTGACCGCCTGGGAACTGGCCAACGAAGGCATTCCGGTGACCCTGAATGCCGATTCGGCGGCGGCTCACCTCATGAAGACCAAGGGCATTACCTGGGTCATCGTCGGGGCAGACCGCATCACCGCCAATGGCGACGTGGCGAACAAGATCGGTACCTACCAACTGGCGGTCAACGCCATGCACCATGGTGTGCGTTTCATGGTGGTGGCGCCGAGTTCGACCATCGACATGAGCCTGGCCAGTGGCGATGACATCCCGATCGAAGAGCGTGCCGGCAGTGAGTTGCTGGACGTCGGCGGGCAGCGCGTCGGTGCCGATGTCGATGCCTTCAACCCGGTATTCGACGTGACCCCGGCGGACCTTATCGACGCCATCGTCACCGAGAAAGGCATCGTCGAGCGCCCGGATACCGCGAAAATGGCTCAATTGATGTGCCGCAAGCGCCTGCATTGACTGAGTGGCCCTTGGCGGCCTTTATCGTCGCGGGTGCTAGGGTGCCTGCACCGGCGACGCTTTGCCGTACTCCCAAGCTCTCGGCGACTGTGGTAACATCCGACGGTTTCCAAGACCGCTCAATTTGGCTGTCTTTACTGCGCAGATCCATGGCTTAACTCGTTGATTTGTCGTAAGTCGTTGCAGGGCAGCAGCTTTGCGGCGGCGAGCTTCGTTCGTCCGATCACGGATGTGGCGGAGTTTCACCAGAAAAAGGAATCAGGCTTCTCATGGGCGAACTGGCCAAAGAAATGGTCAATATCGAAGACGAACTGAGACAGTCCTACCTCGACTACGCGATGAGCGTCATTGTCGGGCGAGCACTGCCCGATGCGCGTGATGGCTTGAAGCCCGTGCATCGTCGTGTTCTGTTTGCGATGAGCGAGCTGGGTAACGACTGGAACAAACCGTACAAGAAATCTGCCCGTGTGGTCGGTGACGTGATCGGTAAGTATCACCCTCACGGTGACATGGCGGTCTACGACACTATCGTACGTATGGCTCAGCCTTTCTCCCTGCGCTACCTGCTGGTCGACGGCCAGGGCAACTTCGGTTCGGTCGACGGCGACAACGCAGCGGCGATGCGTTACACCGAAGTGCGCATGACCAAGCTGGCCCACGAGCTGCTGGCCGACCTGCACAAGGAAACCGTCGACTGGGTGCCCAACTACGATGGCACCGAGCAGATCCCGGCGGTCATGCCGACCCGTATCCCGAACCTGCTGGTCAACGGTTCCAGCGGTATCGCAGTGGGCATGGCGACCAACATTCCGCCGCACAACCTGGGCGAAGTCATCGACGGTTGCCTGGCGCTGATCGATAACGCGGACATCACGGTCGATGAACTGATGCAGTTCATCCCGGGTCCGGACTTCCCGACCGCGGCCATCATCAACGGCCGTGCCGGCATCATCGAGGCCTACCGCACGGGCCGTGGCCGCATCTACATGCGCGCCCGCTCCACGGTCGAAGACATCGACAAGGTCGGTGGTCGTCAGCAGATCGTGGTCACCGAGCTGCCGTATCAGCTGAACAAGGCGCGGTTGATCGAAAAGATCGCCGAGCTGGTCAAGGAAAAGAAACTCGAAGGTATCACCGAGCTGCGTGACGAGTCCGACAAGGACGGTATGCGTATCGTGATCGAGCTGCGTCGCGGCGAGGTGCCTGAGGTCATCCTCAACAACCTCTATGCCCAGACCCAGCTGCAAAGCGTGTTCGGCATCAACGTTGTCGCGCTGATCGACGGCCAGCCAAAGGTTCTGAACCTCAAGGACCTGCTCGAGGCGTTCGTCCGTCACCGCCGTGAAGTGGTTACCCGTCGTACCGTGTTCGAGCTGCGCAAGGCGCGTGAGCGTGGCCATATCCTTGAAGGCCAGGCGGTTGCCCTGTCCAACATCGACCCGGTCATCGCCTTGATCAAGGCATCGCCAACCCCGTCCGAGGCCAAGGAAGCGCTGATCAGCACCCCTTGGGAGTCCAGTGCCGTGCAGGTCATGGTCGAGCGCGCTGGCGCCGATTCCTGCCGTCCGGAAACCCTCGACGAGCAATATGGCCTGCGCGACGGCAAGTACTTCCTGTCGCCTGAACAGGCTCAGGCGATCCTTGACCTGC
>JAEAMF010001635.1_pt1 | contig 15219 bp, 12 predicted proteins | sample 8958721 | NCBI WGS metagenome assembly JAEAMF01 (sample SAMN16933255, study PRJNA681124) | bioreactor sludge metagenome | isolation source: anaerobic bioreactor treating anionic surfactant - SDBS | place: India: Bengaluru | collected 2019-02-28
TCCAACACACCAGAGGTGAAGTCATTCCATGAAAGCAGCTTTCTTGACTGGCCTGCGCCAGCTTGAGATCAGGGACACCCCGGCACCTCAACCGGGCCCCGGCGATGTCGTCATCCAGGTCAAAGCTTGTGGAATCTGCGGGTCGGACCTGCGCACCTACAATCACGGCCATGCGCATGTCACCTACCCGGCCATCCTCGGCCACGAGTTTGCGGGAGTGGTGGCCGCAACGGGCGATGGCGTCTATGGCCTCTCGCGCGGTGACCGCGTCACCACGAACGTGGCGGTGCCCTGCGGGCACTGCCCGGAGTGTGTCGCCGGACGCTACAACCGCTGCGATGACATCCTGTCCATCGGCGAGGACCTCTCCGGCGGCTTTGCGGAGGCTGTGCTCATCCCGGCGCAGACCGTGTCACGAGGCAGCGTCGTACGCCTGCCCGACGTCATGAGCTTTGCGGCAGCGACCCTGGCCGAACCGTTATCCTGCGTGCTCAACGGGCAGGAGCTGGCGCGCGTAGGGATCGGCGACACGGTCGCTGTGGTTGGCCTGGGAACCATCGGCTGCCTGCACGTCGTGGCCGCCCGGGCACAGGGTGCGCAGTACATCATTGGCATGGACCGGGTACCGGAGCGGCTGGCGGTAGCCCGGCAGTTTGGCGCGGATCAATATGTCAACTCGCAGGAGCAGGACCCGGTGGCAGCCGTGCGGGAGGCCACCCGCGACCGCGGCGCGGATGTCGTCATCGTCGCCTGCGGCAACCATGAGGCCCAGCAGCAGGCGGTGGCCATGGCCGCCAAAGGCGGCCGCATCAGCTTCTTCGGCGGCCTGCCCAAGGACGACCCGCACGTGCTGCTGGACACGAACCGCATCCACTACCGCGAGATCACCGTGGTCGGCGCCTTTGGGGCCACCTTCCCCACCCTGCGCAAGGCGGTGGGGCTGCTGGCCGGCGGGGCGGTTCCGGCGGAGAGGCTCATCTCGGATCGCTTCCCGCTAGAGAACATCGGCCAGGCCTTTGCCCGGGCGGCGCGGCCGGACAGCCTGCGCGTGATTGTCGAGCTGTGAGGGCGCGAGTCTGCATCGAGGAGAGAATGGATGGCTAAGAACTACCTGGTGGGAATCGACGTCGGCACGCAGGGCTCCAAAGGGGTGCTGGTCACGCCGGAGGGCAAGGTCCTAGCCCAGCACTATTGCGAGCATACGGTCCTGCACCCGCTCCCCGACTGCGCCGAGCACGATGCCGAGGCCCACTGGTGGAAGGACCTGGTGGAGATCTCGCGGGGGCTGCTGAACAAGACCGGGATCGACTCGCGCCGGGTTCAGGCACTGTGCGTGAGCGGGCTGATTCCGGATCTTCTGGCCACCGATGCCGGGGGCCGGCCTCTGCGCAATGCGATACTCTACTCCGACAATCGCGCCGTGCAAGAGATTGACGAATGCAACGCCCGGCTGGGCTGCGCGCTGACCAGCGAGGAGATCACGCCCAAGTTACTGTGGTTCATGCGCCACGAGCCCGAGCTCTACGCGCGGACGCGCATGGTCTTTAATGCCCACTCTTACCTGGTGTACCGCCTCACGGGGGAGTACACCATTGACTACCTGACGGCCAGCCTGTTCGGAGCCATCTACGATGCCGCCCGGGCCGAGTGGCGCGAGGACGTCTGCGCCACGCTGGGCATCCCCCTGGAGCTGTTGCCGCCGGCCTATCCGCCGGCCAAGATCGCCGGCCACGTCACGCGAGAAGCGGCGGATTGCACGGGCTGGGCCGAGGGCACCCCGGTGCTCGTGGGTTCCGGCGATGTCTACTTCTCGCTGCTCGGCGCCGGTGTGCTGCACGAGGGTGACCTGATGATCTACTACGGCACGGCGGGCCTGGCCACACTGTGCCTGGCCGACCTGCAGGACGTCGCCGGCTCGCCTTTCCAGAAGCCGCAGGGTTTTCCCTTCCAGTACCCGGCCTACATGCTGACCTCAGGAGAGCTGGTGCGCTGGTTCCGCGACCAGTTCGGATCACAGGAGGTGGCCCGGGCCGCGGGCAGCGGCGCCAGCGCCTATTCTCTCCTCGACGCTCTGGCCGCCGGCGTTCCACCGGGGGCGCAGGGGCTGATCTGCCTGCCCTACTTCCTGGGCCAGCGCTCGCCGGTATTCGATCCCTATGCGCGCGGCGTCTTTTTCGGCTGGAGCATGGCGCACACCCGCGCGCACATGTTCCGTGCCATCCTGGAATCGTACGGCTACGGCATCCTGCACGGTCTGGAGCTGACGCTGCCGGGCTGGCGTCAGTCCGTGGGCCGGGTGGTAGCTACCGGCGGTGGGGCGACCAGCGCGCTGTGGCGGCAGATTGTGAGCGACATTGTCGGCATCCCCCAGGAGTACGTGGCCCGCGCCGATGGGCCGCTGGGGGACGCGTACCTGGCCGGCTATGCCACCGGCGTGTTCACGGATTTCCGCACCATCGCCGAGGAGTGGCTGGAGGTCACGAGCGTCACCGCGCCGGACATGGCTCTCCACGAGCGTTACTACCCCTACTACGAGCTGTACCGCGACCTGCACGACGACCTGAAAGAGCGCTTCCGGGTTGTGGCGCGGCTGGGATAAAAAGAATCCTCCCGCAGGCCGTGACCTGCGGGAGGATGTCAGAGCTACAGCATGCCGGCGTTAAAGGCGAACAGCCCATACAGGCTGACCAGCAGCACGACGGCCATAATCCCCATCAACACATAGTCCACACGCTTGAGCACCAGGCGCCGCGTAGGCGTGGGTCTGCCGGTGCCAAAGGCGCGAATCTCGCTGGCTACGGTGATCTGCTCGGTGAGCATGGCCGTGCGGCGCATGAGCGGCTTCATCAGCGGCATGGCCCGGCGCACGATCTTGACCGGGTTGGCATAGCGCAACGTCCAGCCGCGCAGGCGCTGCGCGCACTGGATCTGGTCAAAAACGCGCTGCATCTGAGGGATCAACTTGTAGGTGATGGACACGACAAAGACGATGGGGCGCGGAACCCTGAGCATGAGCATCGTGTCCGTCAGCTCAGCCACAGAGGTCGTGTAGATAAAGACAAAGGCGTAGCAGGCCACGACCAGAGTCCGCAGTTCCGCCGCCGCCAGCCACGTCAGGGCACCATAGGTCAACCCTACCTTGCCCGCGATCGGTATGGTGGTAACCAGGATCGGTGTGTTGGCCCAGACATGATCCAGGACCTTGAACAGCTCCGGCGCGGTCTGGCCAATGGCAGTCGTGGTGACGGGATAGAGGCTGGTAACCACCGCCAGGGCTACCACCTTGAACCAGCCCAGGGGCACCTTGGCGAGCAAGACGAGAACGATGGCCGGGATGACCAGCAACAACTGGTAGCGCGGGTCCCACCAGAGGCCGGCCAGGATACCGATGCCGAAGAAGATGACCAGTTTGGTCAGCGTCTGGACTCCGTTGTGCACCGGCGTATCACGCGCTTCATACTCCAACCAGTAAGCCATGGTTTCCTATGCCTCCCCTGCGCTCCAGTTGTAGAGCAAGATGTCGCGCATCTCCTCCACGGTCAGGACGTTGCCTGGGAACCCGTAGTGCGCCAGCCGCTGGCCCAGCTGGGTGATCTGCGGCGGCTTGATGTCCGCCTGCAGCAAAGGCTCGGGGTGCGCAAAGACCTCGCGCGTGGTGCCGCTGGCGACGATCTCACCGCAGTTCATCACCACCGCGCGGTCGCAGTAACGGGCGACGGTTTTCATCGTGTGCGTGATGATGATGATGGTGTGGCCGGCAGAGCGGAGCTTTTCCAGACTGGCCATCATCAGCTCAGCACCCCAGGTATCCAGGCCGGTCGTCGGCTCATCAATCAGCAGAATCTGCGGGTTCAGCGGCAGGATGCTGGCGATGGCGAGGAAGGTCTTGAGATCCTCGGGCAGGGCCATGGTGACATCCTTCTCATGTCCCCTGAGATAAAAGGCATCAATCGCCGCCTCTACGAGCGATTTGGACTCGGCCTCCGGGATATCCATCATCAGGGGCGCAAAGGCCACCTCATCGTACACGGTATCGGCAAAGATCTGATCGTCGGGGTTCTGGAACACATAGTTGATGTTCTTGATGATCTCACGCGTCTTCATCCGCGTGACGTCCTGGCCTTTGACCTGCACCACCGCATCGCGGTTGCTGGGCTTGAGCAGCCCCACCAGGTGGCGCGCCAACGTGGTCTTGCCCGAGCCATTCTGCCCGATGATGCCGACAATCTCGCCGGCGTGCACACTCAGCGAGACGCCCTTGAGCGCGTGGATCTTGGGCTGGTAGATGTGGTGCAGGTTCTCCACGCGCACCACCTCCTCACCGAACGAGCGGTCAGAGGATCGGGCATAGTCAGCGGGGACGCGAATGGACGGGATGCCCCTGGCGGCCAGCAGCCGTTCCAACTCGGTCACGGCGGCGTCGAGCGTCACGGGTACGGCGCTGACCGGCACTCCAGCATCCCGCAGGGCCGAGAAGAGCACGCTGACCTGCGGACGGCCCACACCGATCTCATCAAAGATGGGATCCGCCAGCAGGTCGCACGGGCCGTCACGAATCACCTGCCCTTCGTGCAGGGCGATGACCCGGTCCACTCGCTCGGCCACCGCATCGATATCGGCGCCCGACTCGGAAATGAGAGTGATGGTGTCCGAACCGCGGCGCGCCACGTTCTCCACCACCGAAAGAACCCGCTCCTTGCCCACCGGATCGAGCATGGCCACCGGCTCATCCAGGGCCAGGACATGCGGCATCATGGCCAGAGCGCCGGCGACCGCCACGCTCTGCTGCTCGCCACCCGAAAGGTCGTTTGGATTGCGGCGCTCAAAAGCCTGCAGCTCGGCCTGCTCCATGGCATAGGCGATCCGCTTCTCCACCTCTTCCAGGGGCAATCCCAGGTTTGATGGGCCGAAGGCGATGTCATCGCGGACAGTCAGCGAAAAGATCTGCACGTCGGGGTTTTCCAGAACGATGCTGACCTGGCGGGCCATGTCGCCGATGCTCTGTTTGCTTACTTCCAGGCCATTCACCAGGACCTGCCCCTCGTAGTGGCCGGAATCCACAAAGGGCACAATGCCAATCAGGGACTTGAGCAACGTAGTCTTGCCGGCCCCGGCGCGGCCGATCAGGCCGACGAACGACCCACCTTCTATCTGCAAGTTCAGGCCGGTCAGGGCGTTCTTCTTTCTGCCTCGATAACGAAAGTTATAGTCCTTTAGTTCGATGAGTGCCATCTGGACCTCGATTGTGCGGGATAATTCCACATGTCGAATAAAGAGGTGAGCCGCCCCGTTGGGTCTCAGGACGGCTCACCGGCCTACACCCGGCGGCAGTGCTGGGCCTGAAGCGCAAGGCAGTGACTCTACAGGTGACCGTCAGAGGTGCGGCAGTTTTCACCTCTACGCACGGTCAGGCTTGTTGACTACTCCTCGGCACGACCCCTGGCCAAGGCGGCACGCACGGCATTGCCCGCAAGATAGCCGATGGGGACGAACGCCAGGGCGCTCAACACCCAGTAGGGCAAGAAGGGGAAGCCCACCTGCGGTACCACCCAGTCGCTCGCAATCCGCAGCGAGGCGGCTGACCACGGGTTGCCGATGATATAGTCACCGACCAACCAGGCAATCTGGTGGACCGGCTCCGAGAGGACCCAGGCGGTGAGGAACGCGGGCCAGAAGGCCTTTTTGCCGCGGCTATGCACGAACTTGAAAAAGGCGTAGCCGGCAAGGGCCCAGATGGAAGCATCAAACACGGAGTAGGGCAGGATATTGAGAAACACCGAGGGCCCGCCGGAGACCCAGAAGGGATGGATGAACAGGCGGCCCAGAACCTGCCCGACCAGCAGGCCGAAGAAGGAGATAATGCTGCCGAACAAGGCTGCCGAAGCGGCGATCACCATAGCCTGGACATCCAGGCGAATGCCCTCGCCGAGCGCGGCGACGGCGAACAGGGCACCGATGACGCCGATGGCCACATAGGTGTAGGGTGAAGCTACTTTGACCTTCATCCCTTCCACGAACCGGCCAGGCATGACGTTCCACTCAGGTACCTTGGAGAACTTGTACATGAAGTAGATGGCCATGGGAAGAGCACCAACGAAGGCAAAGACCCACAGAAGCAGGACGCGCTGCGGTGAGCCCGAAGGCCCCATGCCAGCGCCCCACGGCTGCATGATGAGAATGGCTGCAGCCGTGATCACCAACCCGGCGATCATGATCATGCGTAGCGTACGCTCGTTCACTGATGTCCCCCTTTCAAGATTGAAGGTAAACTCCAGTTGTACTGCGCCTGCCGTGCGCTTTTGCCCCTGCCGCCAGGGCAAACCCCTTCTCAGGGAATCCATCTACTCAATATTCAGTTCTCAACAGCCCGATTATAGCCCTACTGCAAAACTTCGGCAATTGCCTCGTCGAACGCGGTTACGACCCGATCCACCTGCTCGGCGGTGATCACGAGCGGCGGCTGGATGCGGAAGACGCTGCCCTTTGGCCCCGAGGCCGAGGTAATGATGCCGCGCTTCCAGAGTCCCCACTTGATGCGGTTCACATCCGCTTTCGGCACCGGCTGCTTGGTCGTCTTGTCGAGCACCAGCTCAATGCCGCCCATCAACCCTTTGAAGCGAACGTCGCCGGCCCACCTGGCCGAGCGCATGGCGGATAGCCCTTCCGTAAAGCGCCGGCCCATTGCCGCGGCATTCTCCCACAGCTTGTCGCGCAAGAGGACATTCAGTGCCGCGCCGCCGGCCGCTGCGGCCAGCGCGTTCCCGGAGTGGGTCGGCGTTGTGCCGGTAAACAGCTTGTGCGCCATGTCGTCGCTCATCATAACCACGCCGGAAGGGATGCCGCCGCCGACATTCTTGGACAACACCAGCACATCCGGCACGACGTTACGGTGCTGGAAGGCAAACAGCTTGCCGGTTCGACCAAAGGCGGTCTGAATCTCGTCGAGCATCAGCAGCAAGCCATGTTTGGTGCAGATTTCGCGCACGCGTGGCAGCCAGTCGTCGGGAGGAATGATGCCGCCGCGACCCTGCACCGGCTCGACCAGCACCGCGCCAATCGAGCCCTCCGCTACGGTACAGATGCCCTGGTCCAGGATGATGTTCTCGATCTCCTGCGCACAGCGCAGGTCGCAGGCCGGAAAAGACAGGTCGAATGGGCAGCGGTAGCAGTAGGCGTGCGGCGCGCGCAGGAACCCGGTTGGCAACGGGCCAAAGCCCTTCTTGTACGAGGTAGCACCGGTGGCCGCCAACGACCATCCCGCGAGGCCATGGAAGGCATTCTTCAGCACGATGATCTCGTACTTGCCGGTATACTGGCGCGCAGCCTTGATCGCCGTGTCGATGGATTCACCACCGCCGTTGGTAAAGTAGCATTTGGCCAGATTGGGCGGGGTAATCTCGACGAGCCTTTCGGCCAGAGAGACCAGTGGCTCCGTCGTCTGCAGGATCGAAACCTGCATCACCTGTTCTACCTGCTTCTGGACGGCGGCGATCACCTCGGGGTGCGAATGGCCGACGTTCACCGCAAACAGACCGGATGAGCAGTCGATATACTCCCGGCCATCGGGATCCCAGACCAGGGCACCCTTACCCCTGGCTATAGCTGTCGGCTCGGCCTCCCCGGCCCAGGCGCGCACGATACACTTGGCATCTCTGGCACGCAGTTCATCGGCTTTGGACATGAGTCACCTCAACGAGGAATTGTGAAGTATTGGTCCGGCTGGTATATACCACGCCGTTACTTATTGTATATCGAATGTTGACATTTTGTCAAATGTCCCGTACATTGTTGCACAGGCACCTGATCTGTCATGGCGGAGGTACCTCGGTGAGTGCCTGATCCACCGTGACCCCACCGTGCACCAACCGCACCAGCGCCCGGGTGACCGCGGCCGGGTTCCGGCTCTGCCACACGTTGCGGCCACAGAACACACCGGCTCCCCCACCCTGCACCATGTCGGCCACGGACTGCAACAGGTCGCGAACGGCATCCAGCCGTGCGCCGCCGGCGGTCAGCACAGGGACGGGACACACGGAGCTGATACGGTGCATCCCCTCCATCGAGCCGGGGTAGTGAGTCTTGATGAAATCCGCCCCCAGCTCGGCGGCGCTGCGCGCCGCGGTCGCCAGGTCCTCGGCATCGTACCATCTGGCCTGCGGCGGGAGAGCTTCGGCGGCGAAAGGTACCTGCCAGCGCTCGCATTCCGCGGCGATGCCTGCCGTCATGCGCATGGACTCCATTTCCACGGGCAGGCCGAACCAGGTCATGGCAATCACCCCGGAAGCGCCAATGCGCAGCGCGTCTTCCACCGTGTACAGTTGCTCCCAGCGGGTGTTGGCACCCCACTGCTCGGAAAAAGGCGTCATCCCGCTATCCAGGCGCACAATCACGGGCACGCTGTCCTGGAGCAGGCCGCGGAATTGCTTGGCGATCCCATACGTGGTCATGATCGCATCGGGGCCACCCTCGAGAACGGCAGCGAGGGTACGGCCGGGGTCCTCCCAGCCCTGAGCCAGCCCCATCGCCAGCGTGTGATCTATCGGGATGATCACCGCCCGGCCATCGGGGTGAAAGATCTTGTTCAGACGTGGGGTCATGAGATCTCCTTGCTATGGGATTGGAAGGACGGGCACCAGGCCCTGTACTGCGGACGTTTACTGGAAGGCGAGCTCGCAGCGGACATGGTGACGCTCCGCCGCACGGGTCACCCGCTCGGCGAGGCGCCTGGCATAGCCGTGATGATCGTGCCAGATGAGCCGGTACTCATCCAGCACTTCCGGGTAGTGCCGCTCCAGCACGCTCTGCAGGCGGCCCCACAGGTTACCCTTCAGGTTGAGCGTATCCACCAGCACGTGCCCGGCGCCGACCTGGCCCATGGCGGCGAAAAAGGCGTCCACGGCCTCCTCCGTATCGGAGAACACCGGCAGTGCCGGCCCGAAAAAGACCCAGGTGGGAATGCCGGCCTCGTGCAGGCGCGCCAGGGTGTCGAGGCGCTGCTGCACCGGCGAGGCGCGCGGCTCCAGGATGCGCCGCACCCCTTCGTTCAGGGTAGTGATGGTGAAGGCGACCTCGGCACCCTTCATCTCGCGCAAGACGTCCAGGTCCCGCAGGACCAGCGCGCTCTTGGTCAGGACACTGGTGGGAAACTCGGGGTGCGCGGCCAGCGCCTGCAGGCAGGCCCGTGCCAGGCCATACTGCCGCTCCACCGGCTGGTAGGCATCGGTGACGGTGCACAGGCTGACGTTGCCGGGGATGGCGCGCTTGAGCTGCCGTGCCAGAACCTCGGCCGCGTTCACGCGCACATCCACAAACTCGCCCCACTCCTCGCGGTGCCCGGTAAAGCGCTTCATGAACACGGCGTAGCAGTAGACGCAGCCATGCGCGCAGCCCACGTAGGGGTTGAGCGCATAGTCTACGCTGCTGATGCCCGAGCGGGTCAGAATGGATTTGCAGGTGATTTCACGTACGATCAAAGCAACTCCTCAACTGACACGGATTTCCACACGGATTACACGCATGAGACAAGCATAGGCACGTAATCCGTATATCCGTGTTCAGAATCCGTGTCGTCCCATTCCTCAACAGGTAAGGTGCAGTGCCGCGGCGGCCTGCTCGGACCCGGCCAGCTCGTTGTAGCGCTGGCAGGCGGCGGCGGTGCGCTCCACTTCTACGCGGATGTTATGTACAGCCAGATAGTCGAGCGTCTCCTGCGGCACCTGCATCATGCCCACGTTGCCGGTGCCGATGACCAGCACGGTGGGATGGGCCTCAATCACTTCCTGCAGGTCGGCCTTTTTCAGATTGTGCCCCTCTTTGCGCCACCAGCGCGGCCGGACTCCGCCGGGCAGGATGATGAGGTCGGCGGTGTACTCCGTGCCATCCACGGTAATCTTGCCAAAGGAATAGGATTGGATGTGCGGCATGGGCAGCCCTCCCTTCCCCAGCTTGCGCTTGAGCCGCGCCAGGCGGCGTTTGAACGCCTCGGTGGAACACTCGCCTCGCGCGGGCAGATTGTCCAGCGCCAGCGCCTGGCTCGACAGGCTGGCCGCGGTAGCATAGTCGCGCAGGTGGCGCTCATGATAGCGAGACAGCTCGAGAAAAGCCTCCGGACGGCCAAGCTCGCGCAGGGTCTGCCAGATGCGTGCGGCCTGCTCCACCTGGCCTGTCCGCTTGTACAGTGCCGAGAGGCGCCGCAGCGCTTCTTCCTCCAGATTGGGAGGAAGGCGCTTCTCGAGCGCGCCCTCCAGCGCGCGCTGGGCATCGCCCGGCTGCCCCAGGGATTCGTAGATGAGCCCCAGGCTGTAGAGGTCCGCCGCATGCTCGGCCTCGACGCAGCAGGGCTCGCGCAACAGCGTGTTGGCGCGAGCGGCCAGAACCACCAGTGACAGAACGTCCAGGGCGTTGTGCAGAAACACTGGCCGCAGCGGCTCCACAACACCGTAGCGCACATAGTCAAAGTACAGATCAGGAATGAGCCAGCCCGGGACGTCGCCGTCGCGCGTGACGCCGAGCACCCCGGCCTCCAGCGAGCACAGGCGGCACGAGATCAGGCGCTTGCGCCACAGCTTGCGCGCCGGGTACAGCAAGTCCAGGTGCGGGGCCTGCGCCAGCGGCATCTCCCGCCGACCGCAGATAAAGCGGCTCTGCAGAATCGGCAGGTCAAAGGCGCGCCCGTTAAAGCTGACCCACCCCTCACGAAGGCGCATCTGCTCGCCAAGGAGGTACAACAGGCCATCTTCCTCCCCGTGATCGCGCATAAAGTACTGCCGCAGGCAGAATTCGTCGCCTTCGAACGTGCCAAAACCGACCAGAAAGGCATAGACGCCGGCGCCGATGCCCAGGCCGGTGGTCTCGATGTCGAAAAAGATGGATGAGCGAAGGTCGAGCCCCGACAGGCGCGGGTCACCGGCGAGCTGCACGAGATAGCTCGAGGGCCGTTCGCCGGGAGCGAGAGCGGACAGCGGGTAGGCCCCGTGCAGATGATCCAGCCGGTAACGGGTCTCCGAGACAAAGCACGGCCCGGCCGGCGTTTCCACTACCTCGCCGGGCAGTACCGCCTCGATGGGCGTCCTCGACGCCGGGTCGTGGCTGCGGGCAGGAGCATAGGCGGGGTCGAAACCGAGGTGGACCCCCAGCCGCTGCAGCTCGGCACTGGGCTCGGGTGGGCGCCTGTTCAGGACCACGGGGTCGGGAGCTCCACTCATGGAAACAGCCACATCAAGACGGCACCGACAAAGTTGTAGCCCGCGTGAGCCAGCACGCAGGTGGTGGTGTTGGTTTTCTCGCGCAGCCAGCCCAGCAGCAGACCAATGAACAGAATCTGCGCCAGCGCCGGAGAAAGCGTGTACTGCACGTGGCCGAGCGTAAAGACCAGCGCGGTGAGCGGTATGCGCAGGCGGGGTTGCAGCGCGCCACGGAAGAGCGTCTCCTCGCCGATGCCTGCCGCCAGACCCAGGAGTACCGCGCCCGGGAGGGAGCCAAAGGGCGCAAAGAGGCGCCGGTTGCTTTCTTCCACCATCTGGTAGTTCAGCGGCCACAGCCGCTCCCAGACGGCGGAGATGGCGATGTCCATGGCCAGAAAGAGGGCGACCAGGCCGGCAGCCAGCGCCAGATGGCGCAGAGTAGGCCGGCGCAGTCCCAGACGTGCCAGAGTCTGCGGCACGTTGCGGCGAACGGCCAGACCAACCCCCGCCAGAGCAAAGAGGAGCATGAGCGCCTGCTGGGAGACCAGCGCCCCCGACCCGATCCCAACCGCTTCAAGGCCCTCCAGCACTGCGGCAGGCGGCGCGAGGAACAGGCTCAGCGAGCCGGCCGCCAGGTAGATGACAAACACGAGGGCCGTGGCATGCACCGGCGAGCCGGGATCGATGGGCAGGAGGCGCGCCAGCAAACGGCGCACGGCGGGCACCAGGCAGAGAAAAGCCAGCACGGCGACGATCAGGGTGGCCAGGCCCAGCGGGAACGTATTGGTGAGCTCTGCCGCACCTTCCGGATCCATGACGCGCAGCAGCCAGGGGGCAACCAGCAGGAGCAGGCCGGACAGGGTGAGCATCAAGTTCGGCAGTGCCAGACTGAGGTAGGTCAGCCAGCGCCAGCCACGGCGCGTGACACCCAGGTTGGCGGCGACAGCGATGGCCAGCGGAATCAGGTAGGGCAGGATCGCCCACATAACAGTGCTCCTCTCGTGGCTCAATAATACTCCATCCGGGGGCTGCGTGCAAAGCGAAGACAGGCCCGTTTGAACCGCAAACCCCGCCGAAGGCGCGGGGTGCAGCAGCTAGAGCCCAAAGAACGCGAAGAAGGAAAAGGTCACAAAGGAGCACACTCCAGCGCGCACTACGAACTAAAGAGTACGCCTTACGGCGTCACTACAAACACGAGATCAGGCGCGGTCGCCGATGGGGGTGGCCAGGGCGGCGGCGAGCGAATCGCCCTCACGCACGCGGTAGGAGCGGATGCCATTCTGCTGCAGCCCGGCCAGCACGGCATCGGTCGCGGCGGGACGGCCGAAACTCCCCGTGTCCAACACCACGGCGAGGCCGCGAATGCCCCGCCGGCGCAGGTCGCGCAGGCTGTCCACCCAGCGCAGGTCATCGGAGGGGGTGATCACCACCACGGACGTGTTGCGGCCCAGTCCTCTGCCTTCGGCGGAGATGACCTGGGCCAGGGGAACGGTGCCCACGGCGCGGATTACGGCCAGTGTCTCCATGATCTTGGACAACTGGCGGTCGCTGCGGTCCGGTGGCAGTGACTCGCGCGACTGGCCGTAGGCGATGAGCCCCACGGCGCGGCTGCGCGCCAGAAAGTGCTTGGCCAGTGAGGCGGCCAGGCTGACGGCATACTCCTCCGTGGATGGTACCAGAACCGGCCGCTCGGCCCACAGACGCGAGAATTGATCCGGCTGCTCCTGCCACATCCGGTCGGCCTGCACCGATCCTTCCATGTCCAGGATCAGCCACACATCCGCCGTCGGGTCCAGCTCAAACTCCTTAACAATCAGCCGCCCGGTACGCGCCGTCGAGGGCCAGTGAATGCGGTTAAAGCTGTCACCGGGGAAATAGTCGCGCACGCCGCTGACGTTGGTGGTCACATAGTGGGTGCGCCGTCGCATCGCGCCACCGCCGGGCAGCTCACCGCTGGGCAAATTGAAATGGGGCAACTCCACAGCCAGCGGGTAGACCACGATGGAAGTGGTCGCCCCGAGGCGCTTGCGGTTCTCAAACAGCCCAAAGGGATCGCTGCTGGTCAGGGTAAGCGGGCCCAGGGTGAAACGCCCGCGCTTACGGCACACGGTGCGCACCGCCCAGCCCCGGCTGCGCCGTGCGCCCAGCGAGCTGACCACCCAGCTGGCATGATGCTCCGGCAGGTCCGAATGATCGCGCACCTCGACCCACAGCTTGGGCAGGATGCTGCGGTTGCGCACCAGGAAGCGCTCCTCGGCTACTTCTCCTACCTGGCTGCGCTGCGAGCGCGTCTGCCGGACAATCTGCAGGTTGTTGACGTTGGTCCAGGCCCAGAAGTAGGACACGACGAGCACAGCGATGAGCAAGTACGCCAGGTTGAACCACAGCACGCGACCGGTAGCCTGGGCCGCAACCAGGGCCAGGATCAACAGCGCCAGCAGAATCACCCAGCCTCGTCTCACGCTTTGTTCTCCGGCTCTACTCTGTCAACCTGCCCATCCGCCCGATGAGCGACCTTTCCGCTTCTCATTTCTCATTTCTAATTCCGTGCGCGCACCCGCGCCCCCGGCACGGGCACGGAGCGGAGCAGCTCATCTACCACTGCGTGCTGGTCCACATCCTTGATCCGCGCGGCCGGGCTGATGATCATGCGGTGGGCCAGCGTCCCCTGCGCCAGGGCCTTGATGTCGTCGGGCGTGGCATAGTCCCGGCCGTCCAGCACCGCCCGAGCCTGAGCCGTCTTGTACAGGGCCAGCGAGCCGCGCGGGCTGGCACCCAGGTAAACGTCGGGGTGCTTCCGCGTCGCGTTGACCAGCTCAACCACGTACTCTTTGACCAGGGGATCCACGTGCGTGTTCTTGATCTCCTCCTGCGCCTGCAGCAGCTCGTCCGCGCTGATCACCTGGTCGATCTTTTCGATGGGGTGCGCGAATTGCTGGGCGTCCAGGACCTCGATCTCATCCGCCGGCGCAGGATAACCCAGGCTGACGCGCATCAGGAAGCGGTCAAGCTGCGCCTCCGGCAGCGGAAAGGTCCCTTCGTATTCGATGGGGTTCTGCGTGGCCATCACCAGGAAGGGCCTGGGCGTGGGGTAGGTGACGCCGTCCACGGTGACCTGGTGCTCCTCCATGGCTTCCAGCAGGGCCGACTGCGTCTTGGGCGTGGCACGGTTGATCTCGTCGGTAAGCACAATCTGCGACAGGATCGGGCCCGGGCGATATTCGAACTCGCGCGTCTTTTCGTTAAAGACGGAAACGCCGGTCACATCGCTGGGCAAAAGGTCCGGTGTAAACTGGATGCGCTTGAAGGTGCAGCCGATGGACTTGGCCAGGGATTTAGCCAGCATCGTCTTGCCGACTCCCGGCACATCCTCGATCAGAAGATGGCCCTGGCAAAGCAAGCAGATCACCGTGTTAGCGATCACATCGTGCTTGCCCACGATGACCTGCTCGACGTTCCGGATGACCTTCCGGGCAATCGCCTGCGCGTCAGCCATGTTGCCTCCTGAGATGAATGGGTACGGTTAGCATACAATGCCTGATGACAAAAGTCAAAAGAGCACTGACTCCCAATACGAGGCTTCCTGTCATGGGGTTCAATCGTGGCGCACAACGGAAGAGAGCAAGAGTGTGGGTCGCGGCCCGCTCCGGGTGGAATAGATCAGAGTCTGCACTCCGGGCGGGGAGCGTCCGGAGTGCAGACTCTGATTGGCAGGGGCACCGCCGGGTTACTTCAGAACAACCGGCAGGTAAACCTGGCTGCCCACCCACAGCCGAATGGCATCCTGAGCGACGTTGTTGTCACTGTCGGTTGCGCTCAGGGTGATATGGTGAGTGCCTGCCGAGAGCACGCCCACCGCGATGTCTGCCCCTGTGCCCAGCACTCCGTCCACATCCGAGGTCCAGACCAGGGACTCCACTGGCACCGGCCCATCTTCCGGATCGCTGGCCAGACCGCTGAACACAACCGGCGTGCCCGGCGGCACCGCGGCCCCGTCCTGCGGCTGCAGCACAAAGGCCAGTGGTGCCTTGCGGCT
>JAEAMF010001632.1_pt1 | contig 15215 bp, 13 predicted proteins | sample 8958721 | NCBI WGS metagenome assembly JAEAMF01 (sample SAMN16933255, study PRJNA681124) | bioreactor sludge metagenome | isolation source: anaerobic bioreactor treating anionic surfactant - SDBS | place: India: Bengaluru | collected 2019-02-28
CAGAGTGCGGCCGGCAGCATGATATCAAGTCAATCCACAGTTCGAAAGCCGCAATTCCGGATGGTTTGCCAAAATGCCGGAAATCCGATTATAAAAAGACAGTAATTGGCGGAATATCATCGCTTATGGAAATCATCTATGCCGGAAGGTCAGATCTGTCCTCAGCATGAATTTTCGAACCGGCGCATGCAGCCGTCAGCATCCTGATAAAATCAAAGGATTCACTGCAAACAGCCGATGAATACAGAATCAGTTTCTGAGAGTGGAGCATGGACTGTCCAAAATGCGGATTTCAACAGGACGGAGGAACCGAGTGCCTGCGCTGCGGCATCATCTATGCCCGCTACCATCCCGAAGAAACAGCGAAGCCTTCGAAGTCCATAGCTCGTCCGGACAAAAAACGGCCGGCAACCATCTGGTTCCGCCGTTTTTACCGCTTATTCCGATGGGTCTGTCTGGCCGGACTGGTTCTGGTCCTGTTCCTGATGCTTCGGACTTCATCCCCGCCGCAAGTTGAAGCGCCTGCCTCAGCCGCCGTTAGCGCCGATGAAAAGATAGAGCTGTTTCAGTCGTCCCTCGGAGGCGCTTCGGGGCAAAGGCTTGAAATGGATGAATCCGAACTGAATGCATGGCTGCGCCGAAATCTCGCGCTGAAAAGGCCGGCGGGAACGGCAATCCCGCAAAGCACGGAATCGTTGATTGAAATGGCCAGGGTGGCGACAGGGGCTTCGGCCGTCAGCAACCATGAATTGCAGGAGGCGCAGTCATCCGTCCGTGATGTGCGGATTGAATTGCTGGAAGACAGTTTGCTCGTTTATGCGCTCTTTGATTTTCACGGCATGGATCTTTCTTTGGAACTGGAAGGTCGACCCGTGGTTCGCGATGGGTATATCAAGCTGGAACCGACCGCAGGGAAGCTGGGATCTTTGCCCTTGACGGCCGGGACACTGCAGAGTGCCACGTCCCGTATTTTTGACTCTCCGGGAAACAAAGAAAAGTTCAAGTTGTCTCCCGGCATCCGGGATATCTGCATCGAGCAGGGCCGGCTTGTCATCGTATCCCGTTAGCACCCTGCTTTTCAGCTTCAGGAGCAATATGGATTAGTGAATATCAAAGAACGTATCAAGGTCCGCCACCCCTTTCTGAACCGCCGCGGCGCTGGCGCGAAGCAGCGCAATTTCGGATGAATCGAGATCCAGTTCCACGATGCGTTCCACGCCGTTTTTCCCCAAAAGAACGGGCACACCGATAAAAAGGTTTTCTATCCCATACTCTCCGCGCAAAAAGACGGCGCACGGAGCCAGCGTCTTGCGGTCCGTGATGATGGATTCGACCATTTCCGCGACGGAGGCTGCCGGAGCGTAGTAGGCGGATCCGGTCCTGAGGTGCGCAACGATCTCGGCACCGCCGTTGCGCGTCCGATCGATGAGCCGATCGATAACGGATTTCTCCAGAAGCTGTGTGATTGGGATGCCAGCCACGGTTGTGAAACGCGGCAACGGCACCATCTGGTCTCCATGCCCGCCCAGAACCATCGCATGGACATCGGCAAGAGCGCAGTGCACCTCTTCCGCCACGAAGTAGCGAAAGCGGGTCGAATCCAGGATGCCCGCCATGCCCACGACCCGCCGCACGGCAAACCCGGTGGTCCTGTATGCTACATGACACATCACGTCGAGAGGATTGGATACAACGATTACAGTCGCGTTGGGGGCGTACGCCGCTATATGCTTCGCCGCCGATTTGACGATTCCGGCGTTCACCTTGAGCAGATCCATTCGGTCCATTCCGGGCTTGCGGGGCAGGCCGGCCGTTATAACGACAACGTCGCTGTCTTGCAGAGCGGCAAAATCGTTCGTCCCGTTAATGGAGACGTCGTAGCCGCGCATCGGGCCGGCGTGCAGAAAGTCGATCGCCTTGGCCTGCGGCATTCCTTTCAGTACATCTACCATGACGATATCCGCGATCACTTTTTCGGCTATGTAATAGGCCGATGTCGCGCCGACATTGCCGGCGCCTATAATCCCGACCTTTCTCCTAGGCATCGCGCGCACCTCCCGTTCGATCGAACCAGCCTCCTGCGCGCTCCATAGACGCTCGCAGCGATGCGGCCGCTCTCTTCAACTCGGCGCGTTCTTCGGCACTCATGTTGACGGCCAGGATTTGCTCCACTCCACGATCCCCGATGTGAGCTGGTACGCTAATAGCGATTCCCGCCAATCCATATTCTCCTTCAAGCTTGACGGATACAGGCAGAACGGCTTTTGTATCGCGAACGACCGCATCCACAAGAGCGGCAATCGCCGCACTGGGCGCGTAAAACGCCGCAGCCTGTTGCGACATGTAGAGAATCGTATCGTCGGCCTTACGCACCTCTTCGACGATCGAGTTGAATTGTTCGCCGGCCAGCAGTTTGTCTGCGGGAATGCCGCTAACTCTGATGCTGTCCCGAAGGATGACCATGTCCGAATCGTGTGGACCCATCACTATGCCCGCGACATCGCGCGGAGACACGCCAAGCGCGTTGCTGACCAGATACCGCAGCCGAGTGGAGCTTAACAGCCCCCCGACTCCGAGCACACGCATGCGGTCAAATCCGAGCAACTGCTGCGCCAACAGCGTCGTCATGTCCACCGGTTCGACGACATTGATCACAACGGCCCCCGGGGCAAATTCACCGATGTCCGCACAGATTCGCGGCAAAAGCTGACCGTTGTCGCGATAGAGGTCTTCGCGGCTTTCTCCGGGCTTGCGTACCCTTCCTGCGGCAATGGCCACGATATCGCTGCTCCGAATCGCCTCGATATCGTTGCTGCCTCGAATCGGAGTATCATAGTGCCGGATCGGACCCGCCTCGGATATGTCCAAGGCTTTGCCTGCGGCGAGACCCTGCTTCACATCCACAAGCAGGACCGACGCGGCACGGTTCTCTGCAATGAAAAAGGCACAATTCGCTCCCACGTTGCCGCTTCCGATAACACCGACATGTTTCATGGTCACACCACATATTAGAGCGCACACAAGCAGATTTGGCGCCCCCAGACTGCCGAAAGGTGCCGTCCTTCTACCGCTTCTCGATCGGCACGTAATAGCTTTCCGTTGGTCCCTGATATATCTGACGGGGCCTGTAGATACGCCCTTCTTTGTCGTCCATAATCTCTTTGTAATTGGCGATCCAGCCCGGCATCCGTCCTATGGCAAACATCACGGTGAACATGTTGATCGGAATCCCAATGGCGCGCATGATGATTCCGCTATAGAAATCGACATTTGGATACAGCTTCCGCTCCAGGAAATAGGCATCGTTCAGGGCAGCTTCCTCCAGTCGCTTCGCAATATCCAGCAGCGGATCGTTTTTTTTCAGGACAGCCAGCAGTTGATCGCATTTTGCTTTGATGATCTGCGCCCGTGGATCGTAATGCTTATATACGCGGTGCCCGAATCCCATCAGCCTTTTCCCGGAATTTTTGTCCTTCGCCTGCTCTATAAATTTTGAGCCGTTGTCTCCTGAGCGGTGTATGCTCTCGAGCATCTCCAGAACCGCCTGGTTCGCCCCCCCATGCAAGGAGCCCCACAAAGCGCAGACGCCGGCCGCCGCGCACGCAAATAGGTTCGCTTTGCTGGAAGCCACCATTCTCACAGTTGAAGTCGAGCAATTTTGCTCGTGGTCCGCATGCAGGAGAAATATCAGGTCCATCGCATGAACGACCTCAGGCAGCAATTCGTAATCCACGTACGGCTCCGAAAACATCATGTGAAGCAGGTTCGCCGAATACTTGTAGGAAGGTTTTGGGTAAATAATCGGGAGCCCCAGCGACTTGCGGTAGGAAAATGCGGCGATCGTCCGCACCTGGGACATGAGCCGCGCCACCTGAATGACAAACAATTCATCTCCGGGCGCGAGCACTTGAGGGACAAAGCATCCTGCAGCGTTTATCATGGATGAAAGTATCGCCATCGGGTGCGCGTGCGTGGGAAAGCCTTCAAAGTGAAACTTCATATCTTCATGAAGCATCTCGTTCTTCGTCAGCAGCTGAGAAAAATCGTTCAGTTCCTGCAGGGTAGGAAGCTTGCCCCATATCAACAGGTATGCAGCCTCTACGAAGGTCGAGTGTTCGGCAAGTTCCTCGATGGGAATCCCTCTGTATCGCAAAATCCCCTTCTCGCCGTCAATGAAGGTAATTCTGCTCATGCACGAACCGGTATTCCCATAGCCGTCGTCCAGTGTAATATAGCCTGTCTTGCTGCGAAGCGCCGAAACGTCGACCGCCCGCTCTCCTTCGGATCCAACCACTTCCGGCAGTTCATATTGTGTGCCGTCCAGTTCCAGTCTGGCCATATCCGTTCGCTGCCTCCATCGGCTCTCATTGCTCGTTCACTTTTTAAAACATACCACAACGTCCGGCCGGAAGAAGCATAAGTGGAAATGCCCGGATTTCGGTGACTTTCAGGAGACCTTATCTTGACCGCACTTGGGAAACAAGTGTGGTAGGATTGTATGCGAATTATATGACGTGGGCGGCTACGCCTGCCCGCAAATGTTGGCTGATCCGGATTGGAATCCGGACCGATATAGTATGGATGTTGTTGAATTCATAATTCAGGCTCGCGCCTGCAAGGAATTCCCTGCTATTCGAGCGGCAAGTCCCGCCGGGCGCATAACGTGCAATGTTCGATTTTGAGTATTGAGGATAATGCAATGACCATTCCTACTAACAACGCCAAATTGCTCGCATGGGTTGACGACATAGCCAGAATGACCAGGCCGGATTCCGTCATCTGGTGCGACGGAACCAAGGCCGAATATGACTCGCTGGCTAGAATTGCGCTTCGTGGGGGAGTCGCGATTCCGCTGGCGAAGCGACCGAACTCTTACCTCTTCCGTTCGGATCCCACGGATGTCGCGCGAGTTGAAAACCGCACCTACATAGCGTCCAAGTCCAAGGAAGATGCCGGACCGACCAACAACTGGATTGATCCGAATGAGCTGAAGGAAACACTGAAAAGGCTGTATGCGCGAAGCATGAAGGGCCGCACAATGTACGTGATCCCTTTTTCCATGGGCCCCATCGGATCTCCCATCGCTAAAATCGGCGTTCAAATTACCGATTCGGAATACGTTGTCCTCAACATGCATATCATGACGCGAGTCGGCACGGACGTGCTTAAGGTCCTCGGCAAATCGGGAGAATTTATTCCGTGTCTGCACTCGGTCGGCAAGCCGCTTCTTTCGTGCCAGGACGATGCGGGGCTGTGGCCTTGTGCTCCGCTCGACAAAAAATACATCGCCCATTTCCCCGAAGAAAAGACTATCTGGTCCTACGGCTCCGGTTATGGCGGAAACGCCTTGCTCGGCAAAAAGTGCCTCGCGCTGCGCATCGCTTCTGTAATTGCCAGGGATGAAGGATGGATGGCGGAACATATGCTGATCCTCAAACTCACCAATCCGGACGGAAAATCGAAATATGTGGCCGCCGCTTTCCCGTCTGCATGCGGCAAAACGAACCTGGCCATGCTCGTTCCGACGATTCCCGGATGGAAAGTTGAAACCATCGGAGACGACATCGCATGGATGAAACCGGGTGCGGATGGCAGGCTTTACGCAATTAATCCGGAGGCCGGTTTCTTCGGCGTCGCTCCGGGAACATCCATGGAATCGAATCCGAACGCCATGCGCTCTTTTGAAAGGAATACTATTTTCACCAACGTCGCTTTGACGGAAGATGGCGATGTATGGTGGGAAGGAATCGGATACGACGCGCCGGGCACGCTGATTGACTGGACCGGAAAATCCTGGGTGGCCGGGCGGGGGAAATCTCCTGCCGCCCATCCAAACGCCCGCTTTACGGCTCCTGCCGCGCAGTGCCCGTCCATTGCACCGGAATGGGAGGATCCGGCAGGCGTTCCCATCGACGCTTTTCTGTTCGGCGGGCGCCGCCCTTCGACGGTTCCTCTTGTGGTTCAGGCGTTCGACTGGAATCACGGAGCATTCATGGGATCCATTGCGGGCAGCGAAATCACAGCCGCCGCTCTGGATCTCAAGGTCGGTTCCGTGCGCCGGGATCCATTCGCCATGCTGCCGTTTTGCGGCTACCACATGGGGGACTATTTCGCACACTGGATCCGAATGGGGGCCAATACCCCCATTGCCTCGCAACCGAAGTTTTTCTTCGTCAACTGGTTTAGAAAAACCAGCGAAGGCAAGTGGCTCTGGCCCGGATACGGTGAAAACAGCCGCGTGCTTCGATGGATATTCGAGCGATGCGATGGCAAAGGGTAATCGGTGGAAACACCCATCGGACTTATGCCTGCTGCCTGAGCAATAGCGCCGCCGTCGGGCGTCACAGCTGATGACATAGCCGAATTGCTCAAAGTCGACGTTGCCGGATGGAAGGCCGAAATCGCCGACGTCAAAACGGCTCATTACCCCAAGTTCGGGTCCAGGATTCCACGGGAGTTTTTGGACCAACTCGACTCGATCGGAAGGCGGCTGGGGTAGCCGACGCGATATTGCAGACGCCAAAAATTTCAGCCATTCGTGGTATTTCTTTAAATTCCCTGATCCGCGTGATTTCGAACGAAACAAACGGAGATCATAGCTATGAGCCCATACAATCCGCTCGCCGAAGCCTCGAATTCAGACATCAAGACAGGCGCACCGCAAATTTTTGAGATGCTTTCGGAGCGAGGCAAAGCCATCTATTTCCCATTCAAGGGAATCCTCGGACAGACAGCAGAAGCGAAAGCGGCAAAGATCAACGCGACTATAGGCACGGCTTTTGAAAACGACGGTTCTCCGCTTACTCTCGAATGCATGGAAGCCCTCGTCAACATACCCTCAGATTCTTTTCTGTATGCACCCAGCTTCGGGCTGCCAAAATTGCGTGAAGAATGGGGCAAGCTGTTGGCGATCAAGAATCCGGGACTCGCCGGCAAAACATTCAGCCTTCCCGTCGTAACGGCGGCGTTGACGCATGCGCTTTCGATCGCCGGCTATATGTTCCTCGATCCGGGCGATGAGGTGATCATTCCCGATCTATACTGGGACAACTACGAACTGGTATTTAGCGAAGCTTGCGGATCAACTTTCTCTTTCTACAACACATTTGTCGACGGAGGCTTCGACGTGGCGGCATTCGGCCGAGCGTTGCGTTCGGGCAAAACCGGCAAAAAATTCGTGCTGCTGAATTTTCCGAATAATCCTACGGGATATACTCCCACGGAAGCTGAGGCAAAAACACTGGCAGAGGAGATACGAAAGGCAGCCGAGGCCGGAAACAAAGTCGTTGTGGTGCTCGATGACGCCTATTTCGGTCTCGTATACGAGGAGGGCATTGCGAAGGAATCCCTATTCGGATTGCTGGTCGATCTGCACCCCAACGTCCTGGGAGTGAAGTTGGACGGAGCAACCAAGGAGGATTACGTGTGGGGCTTCCGCGTGGGCTTCATCACGTTCGGCTTCAAAGGCGCCACCGCGGCCCAGCTTAAAGCACTGGAGAACAAGGCAGCCGGCGCGGTGCGCGGCACCATTTCCAACGCTTCCTGCGTTTCCCAGTCCATGCTGTTAAAGGCATACACCTCTGCGGAATATTCTGCCCAGAAAAGACAGAAATACGAAATACTTGCGGAGCGCGTCGCCAAAATACGCGAGACTCTCAGAGCTCATCCGGAGTATGCACAAAGCTTCGAAGTAATGCCGTTCAACTCCGGCTACTTCATGTGCGTCAAGCCGATCGGAGTTGACTGCGAGGAGCTGCGCAAGGAGTTGATCGCCAATTACGGCACCGGAGTGATCGTGCTCGTCGGGCTGATCCGCCTGGCCTTCTCGGCAGTTCCCACAAGCCTGATCGAAAGCCTGTTTGCAAACCTGAACGCGGCGATCCAAAAGCTGCGTGGTTGATCCAGGGCCAAACCGATAACGATTCCGGAGATAGCGATGGATGCGTCAAGGACGGGTTTGCGGCGTCTGCCTCGAAACCTGTGGATCGTGACGGCCACTTCATTTCTGAGGGACGTCTCCTCGGAAATGATCTTCAACCTCGTATATGCAATCCTGTCGAGCCCACTGGGAGCCCTGTCCGACAAAATAGGGCGGCGCCGCCTTATCCTCTGCGGCTGGATTGCCTACGGCCTGGTATATCTGGGCTTCGGTGCTTCGCGAACCGGCTGGCACGTCTGGCTCATGTATGGTCTCTATGGTGTCTATTATGCGGCCACCGAGGGATCAACAAAAGCTTTCATAGCCGATCTCGTTGCGCCCGATCAGCGCGGGAAAGCTTATGGCATTTGCAATGCAGTCACCGGTCTGATGGCGCTCCCGGCGTCTGTTGTTGCGGGATTGCTTTGGCAGGGCGGATTCGGATGGAAAGGATTCGGGCCCTCGGCGCCATTTTTTTTTGGCGCGGGCTTGGCGGTAGTGTCGGGGATGCTATTCTGCAAACTGGTGAATGACAAAAAGCCTGCTTTGACGCCAGGTCCCCAAGAAACCTGACGTTCCTCACTTATTCCCGCGATCGATGCCGAAATCGAAGGCCGGCAGGCCATTTCCCAGCACCAGTAGATATTCGCCGGGGGGCAGATTCTTTTCGGGCCAAACCGAGAAGGAGCCGTCCGGATATTCCCGGGTAACCAGGCTAAAAACGTCCTTCTTTCTGAATCCCGCCCTATTCCTCACATCAACATTTGAAAAAGATGTCCGGATAGCGCGCCTATCCTTCTTTTTGGTCAAACCGACGAGAATCGCCTCCTTTGCAGAGCCAATCCCGCGGACAAACAGTGTGGGCTGCGGAGCTGATATTCGCAGCGAGGCCTGCGGCCCGGGACAGGCAATATTCATCACCACATCCGTATAGCCGCCCGTGTAGATAAAGAGATCGATACCACTTGCGCCCGCATCGGCAGTGACTGCAGGTTGGAGCCGGATCCAGCCGGAATCATCCTGGCGGAAATAAACGCCCGGCGCTTCAGGAGCATCTGGAGCCGGAATCCCGGCAGCAGCCTGAATAAGGCACAGCAACAGCATGCTTAATCCCATCATGGATGGATCGCCTCCAGTATTTCTATATTGCCGGACAAACCGGATTCGTCACATCCGGGCAACGCCTTACTCTTTCTTTTCTCCGCTCTTCACCGCGGCAGAACGCAGAGTGAAGTCAATTGCCTTGTCAGTCTCTGCAAAATGAATGCTCATTTGAGAGAACGGCAGCTCTATTCCTTTATCATCGAATGTATTTTTAATGCGGCGCCGCAGTTCCCTTCCGACGGCCCACTGCTGAGGCGGCAGCGTTTTGATTCTCATTTTAATGACGATCTGCGATGCGGCAAAATCGTCAATTCCCATGATTTCGAGAGGGGCAAGAATCGCGGGCGCAAACGCCGGATCCGCCTGCAGTTCCGCACCTATCTGTTTCAGCACCCCCATCACTTCATCCACGTTTTCCTTGTAGGCAATCCCGAGATTGATCACGTAGTAGGAAAATTCTTTGGTAAGATTAGCGACCTGCTTGATTTCACCGTTCGGGAAAATGTGCACGATCCCTTCAAAATCCCGCAACACCGTCGTTCTCAGGCGTATGCTTTCCACTGTACCGCCGATCCCGTTGATTCTCGCGACGTCGCCGACACGGATCTGGTCTTCCAGGATCAGGAAGAATCCGCTGATAACATCGCGCACAAGGTTCTGCGCTCCGAAACCGACCGCCAATCCCACAAAGCCCACGCCCGTGATAATCGGAGCGATGTTCATGCCGAATTCACTCAGAATCATCATGACAGATACGCCCACTACCATGATGGTAGCGGCGTTTTTAATGATCTTCCCCAGAGTTCTGGCCCGCTTTTCCGCCTCCGACAGCGTTGGATCGTTGTCTTCAACCAGCCGCTCCATCTGCGCGACGGCGAGGCTCACAATTTTTATGATGATGTAAGCTCCGGCCATGATGCCGACGATTCGAATAAGACGGATGCCGGCTCCGGTCAAATTCAGATTTAAAGCCTTCAGAATCAGGGCGGCGGCTATGAGTATCCAGAACAGGTTGGAAAGGGTACGAAACGGCTGCAGATATTTCTGCCAGCCCGACCTCGTTTCACTGGTCACCGCCAGGATCGAGGAAGTCAGTTTTGCCGTCAACCAAACCAGAGCCAGGATCGCGCCAACGACAACGGCTTTGCGCAGATAGGCCGCCGCTTTCTCCGGGACGGGAAGCCAATAGCTCAGTCCGTACAAGACGGCGATCGCAACAAGGGGCGCAATCAGCCTGTCAAGGTAGTTGATCAGCAGATCATCCAGTCTATTTTCAGTTTTCCGGGCCCACCTGTGCAGGTAGCGGCCGATCACGAATTTGCTGCAGCCTCCGAGGACCAGCGCTATGAATGGATAGATGATATAGCGGGCTTCAAAGCCAAAGTACGCGGTCAGCTTTTCCATAAATCCCCTTCGCTCTTCCCAAAAGATTCCATGGTACCACTCGGGTCATCGGCCGCCTCATCGAATTCGAGTCCTGCCCCCAAAATCCCAGACCCCGATTCGCCGCGGATGAATCGGTGTTTTACGGATTCAACCCGACTCTGGTATATTGTCAGAGAGAGCGCATAGAAACTACTTGTTTCACCAAAATGGCCGTCAAGGAGTCCCGACCGTTTCATGGCAGCCAATGCGAACACCGTTATGTACATAGACTATTTCAAATTGAGCGAACCGCCGTTTTCGCTGACACCGGATCCGCGCTTTCTCTTCATGAGCGAGCGGCACCGGGAGGGTTTGGCCCATTTGTTCTACGGCATCCAGCAACCTGGCGGTTTTGTGCAGTTGACCGGCGATATAGGTTCCGGGAAAACCACTCTCTGCAGATGCCTGGTCAAACAGCTTCCAGCCGGAACCGATATTGCCTTGATCCTGAATCCCCGTCTAACAGCGATTGAGCTCCTTGCCACTGTCTGCGACGAACTCGGCGTTGCGTATCCGGCAGAAGCGGCGAGCATCAAGGTGATGATCGACGCGCTAAACCAGAGATTGCTGGAATCGCATGCCAAGGGCAGGCACACAGTCCTCATTATAGACGAAGCGCAGAATCTGGATGAAGATGTACTGGAACAGATCCGCCTGTTGACAAACCTTGAAACGTCAAAGGAAAAGTTGCTTCAGATAATTCTGATCGGCCAGCCGGAACTCCTGTCGATCCTAAAACGAAAAGATCTTCGGCAGCTCGCGCAGCGCATTACAGCACGATATCACCTGCTCGCGCTGTCGCGGAGCGAGACACGCGCCTATATCCAACACCGATTGCTGGCTGCCGGCAGGAGAGAACCTATCTTCACAAAACGGGCCATGAACTGCGTTTATCGTCTTTCGCAAGGAGTGCCGCGAGCCATTAACATCATATGCGACCGGGCCATGCTCGGAGCCTATGCTCTGGACAAACAGCGTATCGGCTCGGGCATCGTGCGCCGGGCGAGCCGTGAGACGCGGGGAAACTACCCATCGCACAGCCGCTTTCGCCTTGCCCTGATCAGCGGCATCCTCCTAATCGGCGCGTTGATCGGCGCGACGGCGGTTTTTGTCGAGCCCGAAAACCGCACTATTCTGCGGCAGAAAGCGGCATCCTTTTTGGGGGCCGATCCTCAGATTCCCTCAAACGATGAGAGGCAATTTCCATCCAATCCGGCAATAAAGCAGAACAAAGTCTCTGAAGCGGCCGGTCCCGCGACGACAGGCGTCATCGACCGCGATTTGGTCCCGCACACTCCCGCTTCGGCACAAGCCGGTCAAACGCAAGGAGTGGCGGCGGCATATCAGGTCAACGCTGCCCTCTCCGAAAAGAAGGCCGGCGCAGCGAGGCTGACAGATGTTCTTGCCGCCGCTCCCCTTGGCAGCAGAAGCAGATACAGTTTTGCAAATCTCTATGTTCAAATGAAGCTCAAACTTCCTTTGAATCCATCCGATCTGGGATGCAACGACATCCGGGCCCAGGGATACGACTGCCTGTTCCAGGTTGGGAACTGGCTAAAACTTCGTCGATACAACTTGCCCGCAATTCTGGAAATTGTTATGCCGAATGGGGACCGGCATCAGGTTGCGGTAATTTCACTGATCAATGAAACCGCAACGCTCGCCATCGGCAATTGGACGCATGCATTCTCGCTTTCCGAAATCAACCAGATTTGGGATGGATCCTTCCTGCTCTTCTGGAAGCCTCCTTTCGACCTGCGGCATTTATCGATAGGCGACAGCGGCAAAGAGGTGGTGTGGCTTCGGCGCTCTCTCGATGCCCTTGAAGGGAAATCGGGAAATGCGGACGATTCGGATTTGTTCGACGAAAACCTCAGACAGCGTGTTGTGGCATTTCAACGCAGTCAGGCGCTGATTCAGGATGGAGTTGTCGGCAGCGAAACGCTCGTGCGGCTTACCATTGCGCTGCAAGGGCCAGACGCTCCGTCGCTAAGCCGTCGCGGGCGCTCCTAGAGAGGAACCGGACGCTATGTCGTATATACTCGATGCATTAAAAAAGGCAGAACGGGAACGTGACATCCGGCAGGTACCAACACTCATGGCGGAACATGAACCGGCGGCAAAGGGCTGGAAACGGGGCTGGTACATCTTCGGAGGATCCGCGCTGGGCGTGGCCGCAATCGTTTGGATGGTTCTGTCTTGGCAGAGTGCAACGAATCCTCCAACACGGCATCTAGCAGTCGAACAAGGGCTCCAAATCGCCGGCGGGATGAACGCGCAGCAGGCCGATCCATCAATGCCTGCATACAAACTTGAGGCAGAACCGGCATCCCGGACCGGGATACCGGTCGGATCGACGCCGGCCCCGCCGCATGCGGTAGTACCGGCTGCCCCCCGAAGTTACCCGGCATCTGCAACTGCAGACAACGCCCCTCTCAGGCAAATGGCCCGGCCCAAAGCTGCAGAAACGCGGCCCGATGATGCAGATTCGCGGAGCAACCCCTCGCCTGAAACGACGGAAAAGCTGTCCGCGAAGCCGCCCGCATCGCCGCCCGTCCAGACATCCGAGGAAAAGATTGAGTCTCTAAAAGAAGCCCTGAAATCCATGACTCTGAGCATTCTGCTGTATGACGAGAATAAAGCAGACCGGATGGTTTTCATCAACGGGCGAAAATACGTCGAGGGGGATTACGTCGAAGATATGTATTTGTTGGAAAGCATCACCTTGGACGGAGCCTACATGGTGTACCGCGGAGAACGTGCCCTGCTGCGCCCAAAGGCAAGATGAGGCTTAGCAAAATACCTTTTACGCCACTGCGGTAAACAGCGGCCTCAAACGATTTTTTGTTTCTTGCACCTTCTCCGGCAATGCCATATATCTAATGCTTCGCTCGGTTCCGCTGAAAGATTTCCGGCGGGCCATGCATGGAGGATCCCTATGAAAACCACGCACACAAAAGGAACGTCCGCCCTGCTGATGACCGTCCTCGATCCAAGAGGGCAGCCGACAGCGGTCGTGCAACCTCAGCCGCTAGCCCCTCGTCTCGACACGATCCAGGGGAAAACCATTTATCTTGTCGACGTCGGATTTGGAGGGGGGTGGGAGTTTCTCGAGGAAACAGTCGCCTGGTTCTCGCGCAGCATTCCAAGCGTGCAAACAGTTCTCCTTCACAAAAAAGGCATCATGTTCGTAGACGAACCGGAGATGTGGACAGAAATAAGCCGGAAAGCAGATGCCGTCATCTTCGGAGGCGGGGGTTGAGACGGATGCACGGCGAGTGTCGCCGCGCACTGCAGAGAACTGGAAACCAAATATGGGATCCCCACCGTGCCCCTGGCCAGCGCGCGTTTTGCCGAATACGCGGCTCAGGACGCGCAGAATCACGGCATGAAGCTTCGCTTCAGCTTTCCTCCCTATCCTCTTGTAGGTAGGCCGCGAGAAGTTCTCCGCAAGTACGTCGAGGGGAACGATCCCGTTTCGGGCCGGCCACTGATGCAGCAGATCATCGATGGATTGACAAGACCGCTGACCGAAGAGGAGAAGAAGCCAAAAGCCGCACGGCGCAGAGCAAGACCCCGCCTGCTGCAGCCGGACACCGAAGAAAACCTGCGCCGGCTGTTGATTATCACGCCGCCGGGCCACGCTAAAAGCACCGGGTGGACCGATGGCGCACCGATCGTCCTGCCCACCGAGGAGCGCGTGGCGCATATATTAACGGGCACCGCGGCGCAGCCGGATGAAGTCGTGGGCCGGATGACGATCACGATTCATCAGGAAAAGCTGGAGTATACGGTGGAAAAGGGTGCCGTCAACGCCGTGATGGCAGGCGCCGGCCCAGAACATCTCCCCGTCATTCTGGCGCTGGCGGCCAGCGAGGAAGCCTCCATGCCCAGTTCAACAACCTCATTCGGCAGGATGGCGGTGGTGAACGGGCCAATTCGCCAGGAAATAGGAATGAACTGTGGACTGGGAGCATTGAGCCCCTTTAATCATGCCAATTCCGCTATAGGCCGTGCCTGGACGCTGATGACTGTCAATCTCGCCGATTCACGCCCGGGAGAAACCTTTATGGGATCGACCGGCAACAACATGAACTACAACAACATGATGATCGCCGAAAACGAGGAACGAAGCATATGGGAACCGTTCCACGTTAGAAAGGGATACAAAAGGGAGGAAAGCGTCGTCAGCTTCTTTCAGGGCTGGAGTGCGATCAACAGCATGGGTGCCGCGGGCTGCCGCCGTCCTGCACAGGAGGAAACGCTGATCATCATGCAGGCGTTCCCCTGTCTTCAAGGGGCGATCACGCTTGTCATGGATCCGCTCGTGGCAAAGCACCTGAAGGAACAGGGATTTGACGATCCCGGTCAACTCTCCAGGTATTTGTCGGAAAATTTCCAAATGACGGCCGGGCAATTCTGGGCATCCGATGTCGTGTACTCTCTGGTTGAGCCTAATGCACGCAACGGCATGGAACCATACGCGTCATGGCTGAAGCTGCCTAAAGATGCGGTCATCGCACCCTATACTGCCCCGGAAAAAATCAATATGGTCGTCGTCGGAGGTGAGACCCAGGCTTTGTGGCTCACCACCGATATGTGGCACACGAAATCGGTTTCCATCGACAGGTGGAGGCCGAAAAGCGGCGTTTACAGGGAAGACGAACAGTCGGCCCGCCGCCGCCATGCCCGCCAGAAAAGGCACGCGGCTGCATTAAACGCTTCCGGATACGATCTGAAGTAAGATGCAGCGCATATTCGGAAGACA
>JAEAMF010001620.1_pt1 | contig 15214 bp, 14 predicted proteins | sample 8958721 | NCBI WGS metagenome assembly JAEAMF01 (sample SAMN16933255, study PRJNA681124) | bioreactor sludge metagenome | isolation source: anaerobic bioreactor treating anionic surfactant - SDBS | place: India: Bengaluru | collected 2019-02-28
TAATTAATTTGACTATACATAAACCGATCCATATAGGTTTGTCAAGACACGTCGCAATGCAAATAGTTGTTGACAGATCTTAAAAAAGGTTTGTAGGACATCGAGCAATATCCATCATTTCCCGGTTGTGGAAAAACAGGTGTAGAAGGGCTGGAAAATGATGGAGGATCGGAACCGACAGATCAGAGACGGGAAGGGGAAAGAAAATGCCGGGGAGCATACTGAAGATCAGAATGGGGATCGAAAAGGAGATCGACGAATTTCTGAACCAGGTCAGTGAGGCGGGTCTTCTGTGCAAGAACGGAATGGATGCCTACCTGAAGAGGAACATGGAGGCGTTTTCCCAGTCCCTGACCAGTATCCGCAACACGGAACACCGTGGGGATGATCTGCGCCGCTCCATTGAACAGGATCTCTATAAGAAAACGTTGATTCCGGAATCCCGGGGAGATGTGATGGCGCTGCTCGAGGATATGGACGCGCTGCTGGACCGCTTTACCGCGCTGATCTGGCAATTCGAGATCGAACGCCCGGACATCTGCGCCGAGTTCCATGAGGATTTCAGAGAGCTCCTGAACCATTCCGTAGAGGCGGTCGAGGCCGTGGTGCGATCCTGCCGTGCTTTTTTCAAGGACATCAATACGGTGGCCGATCATATCCACAAGGTCATCCTGTATGAAAAGGAATCGGACAAGGTGACGACCCGTCTCCAGCGGACGATCTTCGGACGGCAGGACCTCAGGCTGAGCCACAAGATGCATCTGCGCTTCTTTGCCAAACAGGTGGACCGGATAGCCGACGAGGCCGAAGACGTTTGCGACCGCCTCAACATCTACGTCATCAAACGCATGCTATAGGAGTCACGGATGTTTGCCATCTTTTTGACCAGCGGTCTGTTTCTCGGCTGGTCACTGGGCGCCAACGATGCGGCGAACGTTTTTGGAACCGCCGTCGGGACAAGGATGATCAGCTTCAAAAAGGCTGCGATCCTCTGCGGGATCTTCGTGATCCTCGGGGCGGTCATCAGTGGGGCGGGCGCCGCAAGGACGCTGGGGGAACTCGGTGCCGTGAATGCCATTGCGGGCGCCTTCGTCGTTGCACTGGCCGCCGCGATCACGGTCTATTGGCTGACGGTCCTCGGCTATCCCGTTTCGACAACGCAGGCCATTGTCGGGGCGATCATCGGCTGGGACCTTTTTTCAGGCGCCCTGATCGATTACGGCTCTCTCGAGGCGATTGTTTTGAGCTGGGTCATCAGCCCGGTTTTGGCTGCGATTTTCTCCGCGCTGCTCTATAAGGTCATCGCTTACGGAATCACAAATGCCCGGATTCACATGTTCCGCCTGGACGCGATGACCCGGGCGGGCTTGATCTTCGCCGGCATCGCCGGCGCCTATTCATTGGGCGCGAACAACATCGCCAACGTGGTGGGGATCTTCGTTCCGATTTCCCCATTTGCCGATATCTCCTTCATGGGATGGTTCAAGCTGAACACGGCGCAGCAGCTCTTCCTGATTGGCGGCATCGCCATCGCCGTCGGAACATTCACCTACGGCAAGAAGGTGATGTTGACGGTGGGGGCGGGGATCACCGAGATGTCGCCGGTTGCAGCTTTTGTGGCGGTTCTCTCCAATGCGGTGGTCCTGTTTCTCTTTGCATCGGAGGGTCTGCGGGCATTTTTGCTCGGGCACGGCCTTCCGGCGTTTCCGCTGGTTCCCGTATCCAGTTCCCAGGCGATCGTCGGTTCGGTCATCGGGATCGCCCTGGTCAAGGGAGGAAGAGGGATCCGCTGGCGGATGATCGGCGAAATCACCGGGGCCTGGATCGCGACACCCGTCGTTGCAATCGTGATCAGCTTTATCTCGCTGTTCATTCTCCAAAACGTATTTCAGCAAAAGACCTACATCCCCGTTGAGTACCAATTGACGGCGGAGGCGGAACAGCGAATTTTGAAGGCAGGGATCGGAACGGATGCTCTAACGGAACTGCGCGGGGAAACCTATCCCAGCGCCAAGCAATTTCGAAAAGCCGTTTCCCAAAGGACGAATCTGAATGCCGGGCAGTTGAACATCGTCATGTCGGCGACGGAAATCGAACCGATTGTGCTCACGTTTCCGGCGGTGAACCGGATCAACAACCCGTCGATCACGGCAGACCAGAAGAAGGCCGCTCTGGGACTGGTCGGCAAGGCCTTCACACACCGCTGGCAGTTGGAGGCGGCGTTGGCCGAAAGGTCCCCGGATTGGAGACCGGTGCAGGGGGACAAAGAACGGAATGATAAAATCATGCTCGACTTGGACTACATTTATCGCCTGATCCGTTCGACCCAATAGCATTGACGAAATCCATTCGGATCGAATGCGGATGGCCCCCGTTGTTTGATGATCAGCGTGACATCAAATTGATCTTGACAGGATGGATGAGGGAGTATAAGAAACAACGACACGCGGCTTCAGGTCAAGGCACATCGTCCCGGCGGGATACATCCCCGGGTGATCGGGTGTTGAAGCGCAAAGGGTAAAAGCGGAACGGGAACTGCCAACGTTTCGGCAAAAAATCATCATATAGAGGAGGTAAAGGGAATGAGTGTAGAGGTGAAAGCCCCGATGCCGGGGAAGATCCTGGAAGTTTTGGTTAAAGTCGGCGATCAGGTGAAGGAAGACGACGAGATTCTCATGCTCGAGGCCATGAAGATGGAAAATCCGATTTATGCACCGGCCGACGGGACCGTGAAGGAGATCAAGGTCAAGGCGAATGATTCTGTCGAGACGGAGCAGGTAATGGTCATTATCGGGTAGCGCTTCCGTTTGGGATATTTTCGGCATAGATGAAAACGAAACAGGCGCGTGCGCGGCATGCGCCTGTTTTTTTATCCGTCGAGGATCACCTTCCGGATTTCTCAACTGCTTATCGATTCAGACCGTATGTTTCAAGATGTTGCGGATCGGCGGCTTCCGGTGGTCTCCTCGTCAGCATGATGGCCCTTCCGGGCAATGGGGCCAGGAATGTATCGGAATGGAGATTCCTCTCCGGCAGTATCGCAGACAGCTCGTTCACCGCATCGTCGAATCCATCCATCCCCAGTTGGAACACCTGGAAGTGCGAGGCGATGCTGAGCTTTGCGCCCAGATCCAGGTGCGCCTGCACGGCCTCGGCCGGGCCCATGTGGACACTGGGGGAAAACGGGGAAGGTTCCTGAACTCTTTTTGGCCGGAACGGGGAAATCGGAAGCAGCGCGACCCGGATGGGTGAAAAACGGCGTGCGATTTCTCCGAAATGGGGTCCGTATCCGGTGTCTCCCGCAAAGAAAACGTTGCCGGCCGGTCCGGAGACGACAAACCCGCACCAGAGGGTTTCATTGCGGTCCCAGAGCGTTCGTGACGAAAAATGCTGTGCCGGGACCAGCGTGACCACGACATCCGGAGAGATACGGACCGACTGCCACCAGTCGTATTCTTCCACATCGGAAATGCCCGCTCCCCGGACGAGGGCGAGGTTGCCGAGCGGCACGATGGCTCTCGGAGAATGCTTTTCGGCGAGACGGCTCAGTGTGGGGAGATCGAGATGATCGTAATGGTTATGAGACACGAGCACGACATCGATGGGGGGCAGTTCCTCAAAGCGAATGCCCGGGTCGCGGTGCCGCTTGGGGCCTGCCCAGGAAACCGGGCTGCTTCGTTCCGACCAGATGGGATCGGTGAGGATGTTGAGACCGTCCATCTGGATGAGAAACGTCGAATGACCGATGGGGATCACGGAAAGATCGCCTTTCGAAACGCGGACCGGGGGAGGTGGCCCGGGAGGAACCTTTTTGACCTCGGACCATTCGGGCCAGTCGTTGCCGAACAGGTACCTTAAGATCCACGATGCCCTGCCGCGTCTCGGCTCCTGGCCGGGTGGGGGATGCGAAATGCCGGGATTAAAGTAGAGACTGCCGTCGAAGTGGTCCGAGATCCGTTGCCCGGTTTCCGCCGACGCGACCGGCGCGGATCCTTCCACTGGGAACAGCAGCAGGTGGGCCAGGGCGAGACAGAAGACCCATGCAATGACGCTGCGTTTCAATGTTCCTTTTCCTTTCAGTCGGTAACGTTATCCATCGGGCGTAGAATATAGAAAGGTCCCAGGACTGTCAATGTCACCCTTCGATGCTTTCCGATTTTGTTCTTGACAGTCGCCGCCTGGCCGACGATGATAGGCCCGGTTTCGCGCAGCGGAAGTTTCAGGACGGTACAATCACGCATCAAGACACATTTCCATGCATAAGGAGCAGACCATGGCACTGACCCTCGGACCGAGAAGGGGAACGTATGTGGATATCACGGAGGAACGGAAGGACGGCAAGTCTTCCCTGACGGCAAACCGCGTCAAACTCCTCGATGATTTCGATCAGATCTACCGTTCCCTTTGCACGCTGCTGTTCAATTATGTTCCCGCCTCGGGTCACCCGGGCGGCTCCATCTCAGCCGGGCGGTTTGTCGCCTCTCTTCTGTTCGATTCGCTGGACTACGACATTTCCCGTCCGGAACGGGAGGACGCCGACATCCTCTCATTTGCAGCCGGCCACAAGACCATGGGCCTCTATTCGCTTTGGGCCTTGCGGGACGAAGCGCTCCGGATTGCCGCGCCGGAGCTTCTGCCCCGGAAGGAGCGTTTCCGGATCCGGCTGGAGGACCTGCTCGGTTTCCGACGGAATCCCATTACGAAAACGCCCCTTCTCCAAAAGCTCCGCGCCAAAGTCCTGGACGGCCATCCGACCCCGGCGACACCGTTTGTGCGTCTTGCGACCGGAGCATCCGGCGTCGGTCTGGGGAGTTCCATCGGCCTGGCTCTGGGCGCGATGGATTACTATGGAAAAGAGGCGCCGCGGGTTCACATCGTCGAAGGGGAGGGGGGGATGACCCCCGGCCGGGTCAGCGAAGCGCTGGCGGCGGCCGGGACGGCCTCTCTTGGCAACGTGATCCTCCATGTCGACTGGAATCAGGCTTCGATCGACAGCAATCATGTCTGCCGGGAAGGTTCGGCTCCCGGCGATTATGTCCAGTGGACCCCGGCCGAGTTGGCGTACCTCCATGACTGGAATGTGATCTCCGTTCCCGACGGAACGGACTGGCAACAGATCCGAACGGCCCAGCGAAGGGCCCTGAAAATGGCCAACGGTCAGCCAACCGCCGTCGTCTACCGGACGACCAAGGGGTGGCGATACGGCATCGAGGGGAAGGCCTCCCACGGGGCGGGGCACAAGCTCTGCTCCGGCGGCTTCTTCGATGCGCTGAAGCCGTTCCTGGAATCCACGGAGGGGACGCTGCCGAGTTGCGACGGCGCCAACCAGCGGTGCCGGGGCGGGAAAGACGCCGGGATCCTGGAGGAGTGCTTCTGGGAGTCGTTAAAGGTGGTCCGGAAGGCTCTGGAGAGGAATCCGAAGCTGGTCGCCATGATCGCTGAATGTGTCGCGGTAGCGCGGGAACGCCTCGACCGGCAAGGGCGAAAGCCCCGTATCAACGGGCCACGGATCGATTCCATCTACGAGCTTGCCCGGAAGTCCGCACGAAAGACGCCGAAAGAGCTGATGCTGACCCCAGGCGCCGGAACGACATTGAGAGCGGAGTTCGGTCGCGTTCTCAACCACTACAACCGGGCCGGCAATGGGGCGCTTTTTGTCGCGGCCGCCGACCTTCTCGGTTCGACCAGCCTGATCACGGCGGGACAGGGCTTTGACGGCGGCTATTACAATGCCTCGGTCAATCCCGGTTCCAGGCTGTTGGCGACGGGCGGCATCTGCGAAGACGCGATGACGGCGATCCTTTCCGGGCTGGCCTCCTTCGGACACCACAGTGGGGCGGGGTCTTCCTACGGGGCCTTCCTGGCGCCCCTCGGCCATATCGCGGCCCGCCTGCACGCGATCGGAAACCAGGCGCGGCAGTCGCTGGAGAAGGGGCCGTACCGCCCGATTATCCTCGTCTGCGCCCACGCGGGACTGAAAACCGGAGAGGATGGCCCCACCCATGCGGACCCTCAGCCGCTCCAGATCCTGCAGGAAAATTTCCCGCGGGGGACCCTGGTCACGCTGACCCCCTGGGATCCGCAGGAGCTGTGGCCTCTGATGGCGGCGGCGCTGAACCGGCGTCCCGCGGTCATCGTCCCGTTTGTCACCCGGCCGACCGAGATCGTGATCGACCGGAAAGCCGCGGGGCTTCCCCCCGCGAATGCGGCCGCTTCCGGGGTTTATCTCCTCCGAAAGGCGAGAGCCAAAAATGCCGGCGTCGTGGTCCTCCAGGGGAGCGAGGTGGGATACGCCTTCGTGCAGGAGGCGTTGCCGCTGCTGGATAAGAAGGGTGTCGACCTGTTCGTCTATTATGTGGCCAGCGCCGAACTCTTCGACCTGCTCCCGCGACGCACGCAGGAAAGAATTTTCCCGGAGGAGCATGCGAAACGCGCGATGGGAATCACCGGCTTCACGCTGCCCACGATGTACCGCTGGATTTGCTCCGACCGGGGTCGGAAGATGACGCTTCACCCTTACCGAAAGGGCAATTACCTGGGGAGCGGCCAGGCCCACATGGTCATGGCCGAGGCGGGTCTCGACGGGAGGAGCCAGTACAACGCGATCCTGAGGCACCTGAAGGCCTGAGCTTCGGCCGGATCCTATGCCGCTCTCAGCGCCTCGACAATCTGCATCCGGGAGGCGCGCAGCGCGGGCAGCATGCCGCCGATCAGCCCCATGATGATCGCAAAGATCATCGACTGCAGGACGATGGGGCCGGTCAGCGTGAATTGAAACGCCAGTTCCGAAAAGTTCTGGAAATTCACCGTGGAGACGGTGATGAACTGCATGAAGGAGGCGAAGAAGAGTCCCGTCAGGCCTCCGATGATGCCCAGCAGCAGAGACTCCGCGAGAAATGCGGCCAGGATGTTTCGCCGGCGAAAGCCCAGGGCGCGCATCGTTCCGATCTCTCCGATCCGGTTGGCCACGGCGGAATACATCGTGATCATGGCGCCGATGATCGCGCCGACCGAGAAGATGACGGTCAGCGACAGCCCGAGGATCCGCAAAAACTTTGCCATGATTTCCGACTGGTCGAGGTAGTAGCGCGTCTCCCTCTTGGCTTCCAGCGTCAGCCGCGGGTCCGTCTCGACCGCCTTTTGGGCCGCCGGAAACGCGGCCGGGTCCGACAGCTTGAAAAGGACGGATGAATAAACGGGCCGGCGGAAGGCCTGCATGACCTGATCCACGTCCCCCCAGATCTCGGAGCTGAAGCCCGTGTTTCCCGCGTCGAAGATGCCCACCACGGTCCATTGCCGCATCCCCCAGTTCAGGGTTCCCTGAAGGCCGACCCCTTCGAATCTTTTGGCGATGCTGTTGCCGACGATGATCTCCGACGATCCCATCCGGAACATGCGTCCCGCGACCAGCTTCACCTGCGGGCGCAGCATCATCGACGTCTCCTGTATGCCGCGGACCAGGACATTGGAATGGCTGGAGGTTTTTCCCTCTCCCCGCTTGGGAAGGGCGATCAGAACCACCACCTCCTTGGCCACAAGCCTGCGACCCTGTCCGCCGATCGCCACCTGGGGCAGCATCTCGACGATCGAGGCCTGTCCGCGCTCGATCCCGCTCATCACCTCCGATGCCGCCCCCTTTCGAATGACCACGACGTTGTCCGCCGAACCCGTCTCCACCAGTGTTTTCTGAAGACCCGCGGCCATCATCAAAATGGCGGCAAAGACGAACACGACCAGCGCCATCCCGGAAACCGTCAAAACGGTCGTCAGCCTTCGCTTCCAGAGATTCCGCATGCTGTACGAGAGCGGAACCGCCATCATCCGATCCTCCGCAATCCATCGGCGATGCCCACGCGGATCGCATGGCGGGCCGGGATGATTGCCGCAAAGAACGCGATCAGGAACGCGAACAGGAGATCGAACCAGATCGTCTCATCCGAGACGAGGAAAATGGGGAAATAGGCCGAGAGGGTATGGCCGAACGCCTTGGCTGCCGGAAACGTCAGCGCCATCCCGGCCAGGCAGCCGGTCAGCGAGATCACGAGGGCCTCGCCGAAGATCATGCCCGCGATGGATCCGCCGCCGAAGCCGAGGGTCTTCATGATCGCATAATCGCCGATGCGTTCCCGGGTGGTCATGGCCATGGTGTTGGCGACGACCAGCAGGATGATGAGAATCACGACGAACGACACCATCTGAATCGCCGTGACGATCGCCCCGGTCATCGCAATGAATCCCTGGTTGAAGGCCTTTTCCGTTTCCGTGAGCGTTTCGGCCAGCGAGTTCTTGAAGGACCTGTCGATGGCCAGCGCCACCTCCGACGAGAGATCCGGGCGTTTTACGGAGATCATATAGAAGCCCACCTGGTCCGCCCTGCTGGGGGCGATCTGTTTTACGGTTTCGTTGAGGTAATCCCACTGGAAAAAGAACTGGGATTCGTCGATCGTCTCATCCCGGCCCCGGTAGATGCCCCGCATCACAAAATCCCAGTTTCCCGGGAAGATGGTCCCCTTCAGCGTGACCGTGTCGCCGATCTTCCAGCCGAACCTTGCGGCCAGCTTTCTGCCCGCGATAAATCCCTTCCGGTCGGCCAGAAAGGCCTTCTTTTCGGCGGGGTTCAGGATGAACTCCGGGTAGATCTCCAGATAGGTGCGAGGGTCCACGCAGAAGTTGGCGAAAAAGTTCTTCTCGTCGATATAGATGCCGCCGAACCAGTTGCCCCAGGAGACTGTCTTCACCCCTTCGATCTGCCGGATTTTTTCGGCGTAGTTGATCGGCAGCGGGAAAATGATCGAGATCGCGTTTCGCGTGACGAGCCGCGATGCCGAAGCGGCATCGACGCCGGCATACCAGGCGCTGATCACCGTCCGGAGCAGGCCGAACGCCAGAATGGCCACCGCGATTCCCAGGATCGTCAGTCCGCTGCGCAATCGGTTGTGGAAGGCGTTTCTAACGAGGATCTTGATCCGGAGCATTGTTCAGGTATCCCTTGTCCAGAAGGCGGAGCAGCTTTGCCCGCTTGGCCGCCCGGGGATCATGGGTGACCATGACGATGGTTTTGCCCATCTCCCCGTTCAGGCGCTCCATCATCGTCAGGATCTCTTCGGCGGACGCGCGATCCAGATCTCCGGTCGGTTCGTCTGCGACCAGCAGGGCAGGGTCGGTGACGATCGCGCGGGCGATGGCGACCCGCTGCTGCTCTCCTCCGGACAGTTCCTTCGGGTAATGGTCCATCCGGTGTTCCAAATTCACCATGCGCAGGGCCGTTTCGGCGTGCTCGCGCCGTTCCCTTCCGGAGAGGGATGTGAGATGCAGGGGCAATTCGACATTTTCAACCGCTTTCAACACAGAGATCAGGTTGTAGAACTGAAAGATGAAACCGACATGGTTTGCGCGCCAGCGGGCAAGCTCGGTCTCCGAAAGGGCGGTGATGTCGACGCCTCCCACCCGGATGGTCCCGCTGTCCGCATGATCGATCCCGGCCAGCAGGTTCAGCAGGGTCGTCTTCCCGGAGCCGGACGGCCCCATCAGCGCCAGGAATTCGTGAGCCTGCGCGCCAGAAAGGAGACCTTGGCGCTCATGTCCGGCAGCATGCGGCGGTCTTTGTCCAGAAATCGGACCTTGACCAGCACGGTGGCCTTGCTTCGGTCTACCGTCGGCACGATTGCATGGACCTCCCCGCGGAAACGCATGTCCGGGAGCGCATCCAACTGGATATTGCAAGGTTGGCCGACGCGGATTGTCGTGATGCTGGTTTCGGAGACGTCCGCCTCCACCTGCAGGGAGTTCATGTCGGCGATTGTCACGACGGCCGCCTTGGCATTGGCGGCGGCCCCGATGGGGGTGACGATGTCACCCACGTCTGCGTTCTTGGTCAGAACGACGCCGTCAAATGGGGCTCGGATCAGCGTGTAGTCCAGACTTGCCTCGGCGGTTTTCAACGCGGCCTCTCCGGCCTGGACGGCCGCTTCGAGCGCCTTCACGCCTTCAACGGCCCGTTGGTACTGGGTCTCTACCGTTTCATACGACGAGCGGGAAACGTAGCCTTGATCGGCCAGCCTTTTGTACCGTTCGTATTCCCGCCGGGCATTGTCCCTGTCCACCTTGGCCTGTTCGAGGTTGGCGCGAGTGGTGTTCAGGTTGGCCGCGGCCTGGTCTCGGACAGCGGACACGTCGATGTTTTCCATACGGGCGATGATTTGCCCCTGCTTGACCTTGCTTCCCTCCTCGACCATCAACGCCACCAGACGGCCCGTGACTTTGGATGCAACCGCGGCTTTCCGCTGCGCGACGATGTAGCCGCTGGCATTCAGCAGGGAGACGGACTGCGATGGATAGAACGGCGAGACGGTTGTCACATCAACGGAAATGGCGGGGACCAGGATGCCGCGGTAGTAAAGGCCGCCGGCAGCCAGAAGCAGCAGCACGATAACCGCAATAGCCAACGGCAGCCGGCTGCGCTTGCGCCTGCCGATCTTTTCCGACTTTTCGATTTTCAGTTTTGCTATGTCTTCCGCAGGCATGACCGGCTCCTGAAAACGGATGCATCCTTGCTTTTTCCCATCTTTTGCACGTGGGTACGGAAATTTATAACAAAATCCCGCCTCTTTTGCCACACGGATCTGCGGAGGTTCGGGGCCGGATGGGCTCTGCGCCTCAGGTCGGATTTGGATTGAAGAGCGGGGCGATATCGAGGCAGCGGATCTTGGTCCGTCGTGGCTGCGGCAGCGTATTCGTAACCAGGATTTCGTCAATGGGAAGAGCTGAAAGGCGTTCGCAGGCCCCTGTGGAAAAAATGCCGTGCGTCGCGGCGATGCGGATGGCGGTCGCGCCATTTTCAATCAGGAGCCTGACTGCTTCGACCAGCGTTCCGCCCGTATCGATCATGTCGTCGATAATAAGGACGCTCTTTCCGCGGACGTCTCCCCGGAGATGTCTCGCAACCGCGACGTTCGGGCGCGGACGGAACTTGTCGATCACGGCCACATCCGGAAGGGGTGCCAGAAGTTTCGCTAGTCGCCGCGCCCGGGGGGCCGAACCTGTATCCGGAGCGACGATCACTTCGGGAGGGTGTTTCGCGACCGCCTCGGCAAACAACGGCAGGGCGGACAATTCCAGGACGGACCGGCCGAGCGCCTTGCGGATGCGTTCACTGTGGAGGTCACAGACGATCAGCTTCGCCGCTTTCGTTTGTCGGAGGAGTTGGGCCACCATGACACCGATGCCGGCTTCGCCCTTTTTCCCGGGATGGTCTTGGCGCGCATATCCGAGGTAGGGGATGATCAGCGTGATCTCGGCCGCGCCGTTTTCCAGGAGAAGGCGGTGGAGTGCCAGCAGATCGAAAAGCGATTCGGGAGCGGGAAGCACCGAGGCGATCAACGCAACGGATTTCCCCGTGATGTCTTCCCGCAGCAGGTATTTCCGTTCTTGGTCGGCAAAGCGTGAAGAATCATATCGTCCAATGGCGTAGCCTCTCTTCAGCAGGGAGGAACGCAAATGACCCGTGGAGTCGTTCAGGAAAAATCTCACAATCGTGCGCCGCTCCCCTTCGCCTCTGCCATGCCGGGTTATTTTCCGAAAGCTTCCAACGGCCGGATGATAAATGAGCCGGCACGGAATGGATAGGCATGATAACGCAAAGGTCGAACAAATGCCAGAAAAAGAGGATTCGGATCGGATGGTTTCCGTGGAAGATGACGAGGGGGGCGTGATGCCCCCCTTCATGAATCTTTCCCGGGTCTATGACCAGCCACGGAGCTTCATCGCCTCAACAACACGCTCCACCGCCACAACGTAGGCGGCCTGGCGCATGTTGATGTTGTATTTTTTCGAGGTGTTGAACACCGCATGGTAGGCCGTGGTCATCTTTTTGTCCAGACGATGATACACGACATCGGCATCCCAGTAATACATGTAGAAGTTCTGCACCATCTCGAAGTAGGAAACGGTCACGCCGCCCGCATTGCAGAGGAAATCGGGGATCACATGAACGCCGTTCTTGTGGAGAATTTCATCCGCCTCGGGTGAGGTGGGCCCATTGGCGAGTTCCGCCACGACCTTTGCCCGGACCTTGGGGGCGTTCTCCTCGGTAATCACGTTTTCCAGGGCGGAGGGGAAGAGAATATCCACATCCAGTTCGAGGATCTGCTCATCGCTGATGCTTTTCGAACCGGGATAGTTGCAGACGGTGGAGGTCTTGGTCTTGTGTTTTCCGACGGCCTCCGCATCCAGCCCATTGTTGTTCAGGATGCAGCCTTTCGAATCGCTGACGGCGACAACCTTGCAGCCGAACATCTTCTGCGCGAGGCAGGCCGCATAATAGCCGGCGTTGCCGTAGCCCTGAACCGCAATCGTGGCCTTCGAAAGATCGATCCCCATCTCCTTGGCGGCCTCGCGGACGGTGAACAGCCCGCCTCTGGCGGTCGCATCGCCGCGGCCCTGGGATCCGCCGAGAGCGAGAGGCTTCCCGGTCAGAAGGCCGAACTGGTTTTTCCCCGAGAGCTTTGAAAACTCGTCCATCATCCAGGCCATGATCTGGGGATTGGTGTAGACATCCGGCGCCGGCACATCCTTCTCGGGTCCGATGATCCGCCAGACCTGATCGATGTAGCCCCGGCTCAGCCGCTCCAGTTCCCCCTGGGACAGCTCCTTGGGATTACAGATCACGCCTCCCTTGGCGCCGCCGAGAGGCAGATCCAGAAGCGAACATTTCCAGGTCATCCATGCGGCCAGCGCGCGGACGGTGTCGATCGTCTCGTCCGGGTGGAAGCGGATACCCCCCTTGCAGGGTCCTTTGGCGTCGCTGTACTGGACGCGGAATCCCTGGAACACCTTCACCGATCCGTCATCCATCCGCACCGGAATGGAGACGTGAAGCTCACGGGACGGAACCCGCAGGATCGCCTGCGTGCCGGGATCCAGATGGAGTATCTTCGCACACTGATCGAGCTGTTTCTGCGCGACCGCAAACGGATTGAATTTTGCCATACCTTGTCCTCCCTGTTCTATTTTGGATAGGAAGTTGTCCCTTATGTTTTTCCGCAAAATTCCCAGAAATTCCGCAGTTCCCGATAATCCATGACGGTGGACATGGCCCGGTTCTCCACCTCGATTCCCGATTCCCGTGCGCAGGCCACGGGATTCAGGCCGCCGTAAAGGATCATTCCGACCCGGTTCATGTCGACCGGGATCTGGCAGATCGGCTCGCCGATCTCGCCGACCGAAAGAACGCCGCCGATGCCGACGTCTTTGAGTTTCGCGATCAATTCGGAAACCAGTTTCATCGCCGGGACGGGAATGTCTCTGAAGTTGGCCAGAATTTTCCCTTCCCCCTGTCCCGCCGCCTCCCTCACGGAGGTCATCCTTCCGCGGATGAACACCTCGGACGGATCGAGGGACGATCCGGAATAGTGGATGAGCTCGATGAACCGGAGGGGCTGTCCGTTGCGGACCTGAAGGATGCCGCCGAATTTCGAATCCATCGGGATTCCGCTCTTCAGCAGGATCCCGTTCACGACGATGCTGCAGACCGTGGCAAAACCGACGTATCCCGCCGGGACCGAGACCTCTCCCAGCGGGTTGCCCTCTTCCGCGCAGGCGATCAGGTCACTGACGCAGATGCCGGCGCTGAAAGCGGGCTTCATCCATTCCAATGCCTTTTTGAAAGCCTTTTTGGGAAAGAAGGAGACGTTCATCGGGATGAGCCCCTGGCGCCGATCCACGTCCAGCGAGGTCCGGTAAGCCAGAATTTCGATCCGGGAAATCGCCAGGCCGATTTTGTCGCGGACCCGTGCATGGGCAATCTCCTCCACCCCTTGCCCGGTGATGGCTCGGCCGTCGTGCCGACCGACCAGTCGGGTCAGCCCGCGCTGGTCCATCAGCTTCATGTGGTAGCGGACCCCCCGTTCGCTGAGGGTCACCCCGTAATCCTGCATCCGCCGCGCGATGATACGCGCCCCTACCGGCCGCGGGGAGTCCTGCAGGATCCTCAGGATGAGGAGGATTTTCTTCTCGATATCCTCCAGGTTGAAAATCTGATTCATCGGCATCGGTAATCCTTTGCCGATGCTCCTATCACGGGAGGGAATCGCCGTCAATCAAAAATTTTAGAGGGGGATTTTCAGCGAAAAAGGAAAAGTTCCGGTTTCATTTTACCGGAGGTGATTTCAATCGCATATCCAGAGGTGATAGGATTTGGGTCCGTGAACGCCAAGGGTCAGGACCTTCTCGATATCCGCGGTGCGGCTGCATCCGCTGACCAGGACGAAGTGCCTGTCGTCTTTTGCGAGCGCAAAGGCGTGATGAAGATCCGCCTGGAGAGCCTCCGGGGCGATCAAGGCGAGATGGACGCGGGGCAGCAGCGAGAGCGCGTCGGGCTGGCCCTTCATCGTTCGGAGCAGAACGGTTCCCGTTTCGGGCAGCGCCGCGTCCGCCACGGTCATCCCCAGGTCGCATTCCACCAGCCTCCGCCCGTCTCCGTCGTGGGGGAGGATCTCCACCCCGAAACCATTCAGCAGGTCCTCGATGCCGAACGGGGCGTAAAGAGGATGCGCGCTGAAGGCCGCCGTCCGGATCTTTTCCTCCCGGACCAGTTCGCTGAGGGCGGCGGTGAACTCGTCCCGACCGCGGATCCTTCGGGCATGACCATTGAGCTTTTCGACCTCTCGGATCATCGTTGCCGTTTCATCGTCGAGGGGTGCCGCCTTTCTCGGTTCAAACCGCGCCGAGGGCGGCGGTGGCTGCAGCGGGACGCCGGGATGACTTCCGATTGCCGCACGCACCTGATTCAGGATGGTTTCTCTGGCGGTCAGATCTTTATTCATGGAGGGGCTCCTCATTTGATCGGGATTCCGCTTTCCGTTTCTTCCACCAACCCCGAAAATCTCCCTGAAACGCGGGGAAGGGTCGTGCGGAGGTCCAACGGTTCAGCGGGGGCGGCAAAGAGGGCAGCCAGTCGCCCCGACGCAGAGGGGCCTGGAGTATTCTCACCAGGCCTGCACCCAAACGGTACAGCCTGGGCGACCCCAGCACCATCCGATTCATCCTGGCCATCACCTTGAACATCTCCGGAACGGAGGGCTTTTCGAATTCGTCCCCCTCGACAAAGCGCTTGCGCAGGTGCAGCAGAATTTCGGGGATGGGGATCATCACCGGACAGATCTCCGCACAGGCGCCGCAAAGTGTGGAGGCGAACGGCAATCCGCCGGCGACCTTC
>JAEAMF010001636.1_pt1 | contig 15213 bp, 14 predicted proteins | sample 8958721 | NCBI WGS metagenome assembly JAEAMF01 (sample SAMN16933255, study PRJNA681124) | bioreactor sludge metagenome | isolation source: anaerobic bioreactor treating anionic surfactant - SDBS | place: India: Bengaluru | collected 2019-02-28
AAAGCCAGAAGATAAGCCCATTTAGACAAGAGTGACGGTTTAATAATTCGGCACATAGGTCAATTAAGACACCTTTCTTAACCAAAAAAGTTAAAATCATTGCCCAGTTGAAGGCAGGATAGAATTGATGTGCAAGATTCAATTCCACCACGAGAGCAATAACGTGCAATTCAAAATATATACCAAATATGCACGTAAGGGTGCAAGCTTGACCATTGAAGTGTAGTTCTGCTGGCTGCATGATATCTTTATATATTCGAACCTTGTTTCTGAAACACTTTCAAAGAACGCCAGAAGCAGGCATATGAGAAAGACAAATCCCTCTAGCGGCTAAGCAGAGAAAAATCGTAGGGTAAGAAGATTTTTTTCTGTAAGAGGCTTTAGGTCAGACGTATTGGGCCCTGCCGATGCATCATTACCTACTATAATTAATTCCCCCTCTCTTCAAAGTACGTTTGATGACCGGCACTGCAAATATCGACTGCGTACATTACGCGACCAGCTTCCACTTAGTGTACTGAAGCTGCTGCCATTGTCTCCGATAGTCAGGTTTAGCCCGATACGTTGCTCTTGCCTGAAAAGCGCTCAAGAACCTGTTTTCCTTGTTTTCTTATAAATTGAGATATTGTCTCATTTCCATCTGTCTATTGCGTGCGAGGAACCGGTATACGAAAAAGAGTCAAGAACTTTCCAGTTTGGGACCCCTTCTTTGACAGCAAAAGCTTTCCAGACAACTGTTACTCTCGGGCCATCTATTGTAACCAGAAGGTAGCCATGGTGATCAGAATTACTGTACTCTCCTTTCACCCTGTCGCCTTCCAGATAGTTTCCTGACCACGATCTAAGTCGGCCTCCCCCGGTACCTGCGATGATCTGACGAATCTGATTAGCGGCTTTGTCCATGATCAGGGCGCGATTGTAAAGATGATCGTGACCACAGAAATAGAGCCTTGCACCTGCCTTGCCGATGCTATCCCAGAAAACATCCCTGTCTTGTGGATAGAAAGCGAGGCAGTCATTGTGTTTCACCTGAAAGGCGGGTTCATGGCCGAACACAAAAACATGAGGCTTCTTGTTCTCGGCTAATTGTCGGTCGAGCCATGCCTGGTTGATTCTATGCTCATGGCTGCCAAATTGATCAAGCCCAACGATAAAGGCATTTTTGTGGGTAAAGCTATAGGTGAACACTTGCTCCTCCGAGGGCCCGTTTTTTGGAATGTATGGCTCGAAAAAGGATTTCCGGAACGCCTCTTCCAGCAATTCAAGAGATCCTGGGGGTGGCTCCAGATGAGTTGGGAGGGGAGGAAGAACGGTACTTTCAGGACCGGAGTCATGGTTGCCGCGAATAGGATAAATTTGTATTCCAGCACGGTAAACAGGCATCATGGCCGCCTTCCAGTTGGCATATTGCATCTGATAATCGGTACCGCCGTTTCGGAACCAGCCGTTGACAAGATCTCCGGCAACAAGCAATAGATCAGGCTTTTCTCTGGCGATGTCTTCTGCGATTGCCGTCACTATCAAATCATTTATACAGGATTTCCCAGGTACTTCCCTATTGTCCCCCTGGGTGTCACTTACAACCGCAAACCTCCACGGAATGGAGTCTTCCTTGCTTACTGAAGATAATAGACAACCAGAGAGAAAAACAGATAGAACCAGTAGGGCAACAAGAAGATAAGGGCTATGTTTTCGTACCATCCTAATTTCTATCATAGTTTATCCTCCCGATGGATGACGGCCATTGTGCCCTGGTTATAAAGGTTACGGGCGAAACACTCTACGGAAATATCAGTACCTGTCACCATGTGCATGAACATGCTTTTGTTACCCACTGCAATGCTCTTGCCCGAGAAACAGCTTGCAAAAGTGCCGTGAGGAATCGATGTAAAGTATCCAGAAAAGGGATACTCTCTGGCCGAATCTACTTCATCAAAGTATTTGTATCCCGTTGGGTAATCACAGAAGCGGTGCTTCCCCGTGCTGATGGTAAGGTATTGAGCATCTCCCGGTTCGTAGTAAAACCATTCCTTGCCGTTTCGACATGGTATATGAGTCCACGGGAACTCTCCGACTCCTACACCCTCAATGACGATCAATGCAACCTTGTGATTAGCAAGACTGCGCTCAAGCAGACTCTTTATGTCGGTGATATTCTCTATACTCTCTCCGGGGGTGTAAAGAGGAACGGTAAAATTGAGCGAGGGTATCATCACGGGTCTCTTCATGGCACCACTTATAGTTCTGAAAGCCAAGCCATCGCGGGCAAGCATCAGATATTCTGGTATCCGCACGGCCTGCTCTGGCGTTGCACCGAAAAGTCTACAAACTTCAGAGCGCGGAACGATCCGCTCGATCTGTGTATTATTGTTTAAAGCGCTTAGATCATCATGGCTTGGCCCGTGGAGTCCCGCGTAACGGGCTGACCAGTGAGTTGACACAGCAAGGCTGTCTATCTCAGTCACATCGATAACTCCCCGAAGGGGTGTCATATTTCCTGTCCCTATCACAATGCCTGTAAAACCAGACGCATCAATAAAACGTCCAGCTTCAATGAAAGCCTCGGAAATGGTCTGTGCCCGCTGTTTTTCTGTCATGTTATTATAGCGGCTAGAAAAGTATTGAGCTGCATAAGTGAGGAAGACAAAACTCGGCTTGTAGTTTTGCATAAGGTCCAAAGCCGTATCGGTGACCCAGCGGTTACTTGCCCGGTCCATGTCGCCAGGATAAGGGTGCCTCCGCAGCAGACCTTTCACCATGTCGATAAGAATTCCATTTCTTTCAATTTTCTCACCGGTCCGCAAGTCCAGCATGGTCTGCCACTCCCGCGCATCAAGGATTGTGATGCTCATGAGCACCCCCCTCCAAATCACTTTGCACTTCTCCGGTCAGAAGCCTGATCTCTCTGCCGCATTGGTGACAATGCTTTCGTTTGCAAAGAAATTTATTCAGCTTGTCACCCCCACACCCCAGGCTAAATCGCTCGATGACAACACTGCCACAAGCGGGACATATGGTATTAACCCATTCAGATCCAACAAAGTTATGAAAGTAGATATATGGAAGTTTTCTTCGTGCAGACTGCAACGCCCCATCGATAGCCTGAATATTGGGATAGTTGGCGTCCTTCATCTCATCCTCGGGAAGGAGCCGAAACACATGCCAGGGGATTTCAGGGTCAATACCTGCCAGAAGGCCAGCGATTGTCTCAATCTCAGTGTCATTTGCCCCCTGAATGATTGGCGTTGTAACCTCGACATGACGGTCTACGGCGAGCCGCCTGATATTGCGGAGAACTGGTTTTGACGATGCGATTCCAATGTATTTTTTATTGAAACGGGAAGAGAGGCCCTTCAAGCTTACGTTGAAGAAGGAGAAAATCGACGCCAGCAGTTCTATAGATTCCTCAGTGGCGTAGCCGTTGGTGAGGCAACCCATCGGAATGCCTGCCGACTTTGCCCTCTCTCCCAGGTCCAGAAGAGAAGGGATAGAAACGGTAGGCTCATTCACGTTAAAAACAATGTTGCTGCAACCAAGCTTCTGAGCTGTTTCTATCAGTTTAGAAGGAGAGAAAAGATACATATGGCCCTGCAGAAACTCTGGATCTTCCTTCGCAATGTAGGCATTAGAACAGTAGCGACAGCGGAAGTTACAGCTCGATGTCCCTATGGCCATGCTTCTGGCTCCAGGATAGACGTGATAGAAAGGGAATGACTCAATGCGAGATATTCCGCAGGCACTCCAGCTGTGGGGAAATCGTTCCTCCACACCGTTTTTGCCTGTTGCATACATACGGCAAAATCCCGTTTCGCCCGGCTTGATAAGGCACCTCCGTTCGCAATAGCTGCATCGCATACGTTGTATCCTCCGTATTTACCATCGTTGTTATTCTCTTTTAACCGACCTTTCCGTCTGAAGGCTTACCTTGTTGAACCTTTCGGCGGCGAGAAGGTCAAGCACGTCAACACAGGCCTGAACTGTAATGTTTTTGTCCGCTCTTACCTGGATTGGTGCACCCCGATCCGCCTGCGCAAGACGTTCCCGGAGTCCATTGATGGACACTGGGGTTGAATTAAAATAAATTATTCCTTTTGCGTCAATTATAATGGTTTGAGATTGCCTAACTTCATTTTGTACACTCGAAGCCTTTGGCAATGTCACAGGTATGACGCCACTAACCACAAAGGATGATGTCGTGAGGACAATCGTGAGCAGTACGAGCATCACGTCCACAAGGGGAATGACGTTCATGTAATCAAAGCTTTTCTCTTCCATTTTGTATCTCCCAGCGAAGCAGCAATTCTTTCACCGATTTAATCAAAAAATTGTACAGGATAACGGCGGGTATAGCGACCACGAGGCCAATGGCTGTTGCCTTCAGGGCAAGGGCAAGGCCGGTCATTATTTGGGTGGTGTCCGCAAGCCCTTGTTTTCCTATGGTTGCAAAGGTGAGCATAATCCCGAGCACCGTGCCGAGCAAACCAATATACGGGGCGTTACTGCCAACTGTTGCAATGAGGTGAAGACGACGGGTGAGGTCAAGCTCCAGTTCCCTTCTGTCTGTATAGCCGTCAAGGCGTACCTTGCGGAAAAAAATCTTTCGTTCTATTGCCACCGCCACGGCGACCACGCTCATCAATACAAGAAATCCGATAACTACAAAATCAACTGCGTAGTGAAGCCAGTCCATACAACATTACTCCTTTTGTTAGAAATTATTGACGTAAAACAGCTTTTGCCTCCTGGGGATTGAGATATACTTCGAGGAAGAGTCTGAAGAACTCCTGTGTCTCATTCACCATATTAGCGTGATACTTCTCTGGATGAAGAATGCTTGCTAGCCATTTAGCACCAAGAAGACGCATAAAGGATGGGGGACGGTCGAACCAGTTGAAGGGCTGGTTTGGGATCAGATAAACCTTTTTGTTCTTCACTGCCTTTATCCGTTGCCACCTTGGATCAGAAAAGACCTCTTTGTAGAAAACATTCTCCATGACCAGTATTACATCGGGGTTATAGAGCATGACCTGTTCAAAGGAAATTTTCTCCATACCCATAGGATTCCTTGCCTGGCAACGGTGAACATTATATCCTCCCACAAGAGGGATAAGTTCTGCATGTTGTGACGAGTGGCACTCTGTGCTTAATCCATCGACGCCTTCCGCGTAGTAGACGAGAACCTTTTTTTTAGCAGATTGAGAGGCTACAAATCTTGTCATTTCCGAGAGAGCCCTGCGGGCATATGCGGCAAGCTCATCTCCACGGGCCTCACGGCCAAGTATTCGACCTAAATAAAGAAATGCCGCCGGATAATCCCAAATAGTATCCAGGGTGACACTGATTACGGGAATGGGCATCGTTTTCAGGGTCTGGTCGACTTTCCCGTTTATGGCGGAGGTTCTCTTCCATGTAATAATGAGATCTGGGTTGATTTTCAGGATCATTTCCAGATTTGGTACATTACCGAGCCCGAACCACCCGCCGAGCACCGGAAGTAACTGCATTTCTTTCCTGAGATACGGCTTTTCATGCTCACGGATAGGGACAGTAAGGCCTGCAAGCATAGTGGGATCAATAGCATACAGCAAATTAGTTATTGGCGGCGATGGACTGTAGACCTTCTGTGGGCGGTCAGGAATAGAAGCGTTTCTTCCAAACATATCGGTGAGTTCCCTGCTTTGCGATGGTATTGCAGAAACCAAAACAATAAGGAGACAAATGGAGAGTGCACGCAAGGTTTTACACAATTTAAATTGACTTTCTAGTTTTTGTTTTGTCATAACCGGGCTTCTTTATCCTTTGTCCACCACATTACCGCCCAACAACATTGCCGTGGATAAGGTAACCGCCAATCGTCCGCGACTCGTACAAGGTGCTGCCTGAGGTATACCCTGACCTTATCTTCTTCTTCTGCTGTAATTCCGCGAAACATCCATTTCTGGCCATCCAATGCTTCTTCCTGACTTTTCCACTGATTGCTATGCTGCTCGAAAATAAAAGACACGTTGGCCATAATGCCCATCTCATAAAGTAAGTTATAATAGTAGATGTAATCCGGCCCCATCTTGAGCTTCCGGCCTGTCGACTCGAATAGTTGTTTGTCGAAAGGTCCTGTGCCGACAAATGTAGAAATGTAGACAGCCTTCCGAGCAGTCTTGTTCAGTTTGATGATCAGGGTCTTTGCATCGTCGCTGATGAGCGACCGTGAGGCAATAGCTATGTCGTAGATGCCAATCCCAAGGTTTTCCCAATTGTCTTCCCAGCGCCCCTCGATGGTTTGGATATTCATTATACCTCCAATGCGGCACCGCCACTCAACCGTGTGAAGCATCTGTTTCGAGAAATCAACCGCGGTAATGGATTTTACCTTTTTGGCGAGAGGGATGGCTATTGTCCCGCCTCCACAGGCCATGTCGAGAACAGTCCAGTCCCTATGTGGTTGCATGAGTTCAATGAATGCCTCCGGGTATCCTGTGGAGGCCGCATGTTGAGAAAATTCCTGAGCCCGCCCATCCCAGTAATCCCGTTTGTCTACCGGGGCAGGTTTTTCTTCTTTGTTGTCCGCAATTTTTCGATTTCCATTCATAGCCACTGTCTTTATCCTATACTGTCTTGTTCTTTCAGCAAGCATTCGCAGCCGTAATGAGCCCGCCCCTAAGATTCTGCCCGAAACAATAATTTCGAGACCTACAACGGCGGAAGGTGTTGCAGTATCCTTTGTACATCCTGGTCCGTTAATGCTTTTCCGTAAACTTCTGAATAAAATGTCTTCATTTCCTTGATCATGTCCCAGTCTTTAAATAAGTCAGGATAGAATATCTTTGCCATGTATATCATGAGAAGCACGCCTTCGTTGCTCGCATGGTCCCATGCATAGACGCCCATGGGAATGCGGTATACCTTCTTGTTTTTAACCGCTTTTGTATTTGCCCAATTGGAGCTGTTTGTTACGATATCAGAATCAAGGTATCCACTGAGAAGAATAATGTCCGGGTCCCACGACAATATCTGCTCATTGGTGGCTTTTGCGTGGTTATCATTGAGTGCCTGCGGCAGATAATTCCCACCGGAAACTTCCACATTCCAGTGCATCACGCTTCCCATTCCCTGACTACCTAAAATGCTGCCGTGCAGACCGCCATAGTAAACGCTTGGCCTGTTTTTTCTATCTATTTTTGACGTTATGGAGAGAATTTGTTTAACCTTTTTGTCGAAATACTCGTTATATTTGTCCGCTTTTGCTTTCGCGTCTGGCCCCAGAAGATCACCAAAGAAGGTTACCTGACCTTTAAAACTTTCCATATATTGATCAAGATTCATGGGTCTCTTGTCGGACGAGAATGCGCACACGGTTCTTAACCCCACCGCACCGTACTGTTCCCCTTTCGTCATCCCTGGTGTATAGAGCACAAAGTCAATGTTCATATTCGCCATCTGTTCCGGTGTAACGCCCTTGTTGGTCTGAGCGTTTTTTATCTCCGGATAAAACTTGTACGCCCATGGAGATTGTTCTGCCATAAGGCTTATAGAATCCCCTTTACCGAGAGTCATGATTTTTTCCGGAGAAACACAATGCATACAGGCTATTCTCTTCGGGTTGACAGGGATTTCCACCCTTTTGCCGCACATGTCAGTTATTGATTTGTAATCTCCAGCGTAAAGCGAGGTATTATCTGAGACCAGTCCGTGAAGCATAAATATCAAAAAAATTAGTACAAGATTTTTTGTTCTCATTTTTCACCTTTCATTTGCTTTGTTAATTATGGTTTCCTTTTTTATCCCTCCAATCTTTGGACGATATCATCATAACTTTTGATCTTGGTCACAAAGCGGATTCCACCCTTCTTCTTGAGCTGCATGAAACCGGCTCCCTCGCTTACCGATCGCAACACTGTTTCTTTGTCCGTCACCACGCTCCCTGCGAGCATGTCTATACCGTAGTCGAAGAGCACCTCGAAGAGGGGCGTTGTGGGCCCGAGCAGCATTTTGACGCTGTCTTTTCGGCAAAGTTTAAGGATACCGGGAAGGGTATTGTTAAGGAGGGTTGTACCTGATATTACAACAATGTCTGACTGAGGGATAAAATCATTCCCTCTCCCTTCAGGGAAGTCACCCGGCCTCGGCTGTTTTTCTATGATCCACAGATTGCTGGCTTCTCTTCTAAGGGTGTCCAGAAAGGGAAAGTGGCCTATGACAGTAATGTTCTTTCCTTTCCCCATGTTTTTAACTATCTGCAAGCCGTCTATGTCATCGTATCCACTCGGGACAGTATCGAGGAGGGAATTAATGGCAGCCACTCCGAGGGACACATCCACCAAGTCACCTTCGATGCAGTGGCGTGCAAGCCTGATGGCTGTCATCTCCGTAAAGGAACCCTCCATACCACCTGATTCCCCATGACTGCAGTCCACGTGCTGAGCCATTGTCGAAGCCAGACCACAACGTTTACTCACCACGGCGGTCCAGTGAAGCCCCCTTCTCACATCTTGCACAGGCGCATCCCCTTCGATGCTTTTCAATATGTGGTTCAAGATTTCCATGAGTTCACCCTTTCTTTTCTTGTTGTATCAATGCCGTCAAGTATTTTTTTTATTTCACAATCAAAACTCAGCATTATTTTGGTCCTTTCTGAAGAGAACAAACTTCTCTTTTGCTCTCCATCATGTCTTCCGGCGGTGTCATGTCTAGACTCATCCATGGTGACTTGGCTAGCTCTTGACAGCCGCAAATAGTCTCAGGAACACAGACTCTCAGGGACCCATTGAGCCGCAGCACATTGACTCTGGCGTTGTATAGACGAAAAAGACTCTCGCCGTTTATGACGTCATCACACTCGCCATCCGACACTATGGCGCCGTTTTTTATCATGATGGCGCGGTCTGCTATCCAGAGAGCATGCTCAGGAGAATGAGTTGATTTAATAAAGGTATATCCTTCCCGGGAAAGCTTTATAATCTGGTCAAGAAGCCTCAACTGATTCCCATAGTCAAGACCGCTTGCCGGTTCGTCCATGATAAATGTCTTTGCCCCCTGGGCAAGCGCACGGGCAATAAGCGTCAGTTGTCTCTCACCACCACTTATTTCTGTATACGCCCTGTTCGCAAGGTGTAATATGGAAAGCCTTTCGAGGGCATCGTGGGCGACCCTCATATCAGTCTTGGAGTATCTGAAAAAGAAGGTCTTATGGGGTATCCTCCCCATTAGCACTACGTCCATCACTGCATAAGGAAATGAACTTCTGTGTGTCTGCGGCACATAGGCTATCTCCTTTGCCAGAAATTTAGGACTTACGTGCAGAATATCTTCACCGTTAAAGAAGATGCTTCCCCTGACCGGCCGGAGCAAACCGAGCATAAGCTTAAGGAGAGTGCTCTTTCCGCATCCGTTGGGTCCGAGCAAAGTGACAATTTCACCTTCCGCGATAGCCAGGTTGACATCATTCAACACAATCTTTTGCGTATAGCCAAAAGACATCCCTTCCACTTTGATCAATGGTTTCAGTTCCATCCTTTCTTTGCCTTCCTTAAGATAACGGCGAAGAATGGTATACCGATGAGCGATGTAGTGATCCCGATGGGGATCTCAACGGTGAAGAGCATCCTTGAGACATCATCAACGATAATAAGATAGATAGCCCCGATAAGAGCGCATACTGGGATTAGTACCTTATTGTCTGGACCGACCAGCATCCGCGCTACATGGGGAATGATTAGACCCACCCAACCGATCATTCCCGCCAAAACTACAGTAAGTGCGCTCATGAGGGTAGCAAGGAATATAAGGAGCATGCGTATCCACTCCACGTGAATCCCAAGGGCTCGCGCTTCTTCGTCGCCCATACTCAGGGCATTGAGATACCCGGAAAAAAGGGCAATGAGTACAATACCCGCTATCTGGGGAATACCGGTGGCGAGCAGTATCTTCCCATCCACAAGGGACAGTCCACCCATGAGCCATTGGGTTATGGCCGGCAACTGGTTATAGGGATCAGCAATATACTTGACGATCGATAGAAGAGAGGTAAAAAGCGCCCCGCTGATTACTCCACCAAGGACAAGGAGCAGGATGGTATTGCCTTTATGCATTCTTGCTATGCCGATAGAGATTAAAACGGCAACAAATCCGAAAGTAAACGTTAACACTTGTACGGCAAGCCAGCTTTTGGAAAAAACCATGCCCAACGCCGCGCCAAATGACGCACCGGCCAGTACACCAAGGAGTGACGGTGAAACAAGAGGATTGACAAACATGGCTTGGAAGGCAGCGCCAGAAACGGACAGGGAGGCCCCAATCAGGGCAGCCGCCAGAATACGGGGCAGGCGAATGTCGATGAAAAGACTCCCGAGAAGCTGGTAGGCCTCGGGGGCCACATAGCCTATATTGAAAACCTTATAGAGAAAAAACCTGACCATATCCGGAAAGGCCACAGGGTATTTTCCAAGGGTCAGCGAAACGCCCGCCATGAGTATAAGAATCAGTGACAATATCGGGAAAAGGTTCTTTCCTATCTTCACAGATATGTATCCCTTCTCATTTTATTACCGGGGCTTGCGTCACCCCATTGGTTAGTTATTCTTTCTCCCACCATATGACCGCCCAGCGGACCACCCTGTCATATGAGAGCTTCCAGGAGCCGGAGCCGAAGACCAGCCGTTCTTTGAGATAGGTCTTGAGCTTATTCTCTTCCGCATGTGTCAATTCGCCAAACATCCACTGTACCGACCTAAGGACCTCTTCCGGGCTGTTGTACGCCCTGTTGCGTCTGTCCTCAATAAATGCTACATTCGCGTAAATGCCCATCTGATAGAGCATGTTGTAGTTGCAAATATAGTCAGGTCCCACGTTTAGAGGTCTGTCGATTACGTCGAAGAGGCGTCGGTCATAGGGACCATCTCCAACGATAGTGACAACATAGACGCGCTTTCTGGCAATCGCATCGAGCTTCAGAATAGAAGCGCGGAGGTCATCAACAACCATAGAACGGGAGGCTATGGCTATATCATGAGGCCCTATGCCAAGATGCCCCCAATCATCTTCCCATCGACCATGGATGACCGTAATATTCTGGATATTTTCATCTTCGCATCGCTCCTGAACCACCTTCAACATCTCCTGCGAGATATCAATTGCGGTAATTGTCGAGACAAGCTTTGAAAGTGGAATGGCGAGAGTCCCACTCCCGCAGCCCATATCAAGCACAGTCCAATGTGTTTGTGGTTTCAGAATGGCCAAAAACCGATCAGCATAATCTGTTTCTGAGGTAGCTTTGACAAAGGACGAAGCCCTTCCGTCCCAGAACCGGGCGTTTCTCTTTGGGGAATTTTGTCTGGCACGTTGGGCCTGCCATACGCGGTTCCAGTCAACATCTTTCACATCAATTACCGGGGCTTGCGTCACCCCGTCATTTCTCATCATTGTCCTAATGTTATCTGTCAGAGTAGTAGTTAGTACCGGTCGCACATGGCCGACACAGGATCTTTCCATCCATTTTCACCTCTCGCATATCCATTACCCGCTCACCACATACCTCGCAGGTTACTATCCGAAGAGGTTTTCCCGGCATATCTTCTGGCTTTAGATCAACAGATACTTCTCTTGCCTCAAAGAGATCTTCGATGGGCATCATAGCATATGCTTCTGTATGTGGTGATTTCTCAATATCCTCCCTTGTGACTATTCTATTCCCTTCCCTGTTTTTCGCGACTACCCTGACGCATTTGCCCGTCTTCAGGTTGATGAATGTTGCTGCCATCTTGCCGTGATCAAGGATCTTCATGGTGCGCTTTCCTGGGTGACATCCCGTTACAGCAAGAATGGCATCGCTTGCGCACCTGTCAGTCTCCACGTATACGATGAGGTTCTTCCTGTCTGACCCTTTTGGATTGTTTATCCCGATAGCGCTGAGACCGAGGATGGCCATCCTGGTGCCAAGCATAATACCGGCGCACGCTTCCCCATGAAAGGCTTTTGCTTCCTTAATGCACTCCTCAAAATTTAAACCATTTACTTCCATGTGTCCCTCCTCATCGATCGTTTATAATCCGAATTCAATCTTTTTTGATGGTGTAAACAACGGGTATAACAATCTCTGCCCGCACGGGAGGCCTCGGAAACGGCTGGACTTCACTAACTGTTTCTACCACGTTTCTGTCGAGCACTTCATATCCTGAACTCTTCACAATCTTCAACTGCTCCGCTTTTCCATCTTCTCTGATGACAAAAGAGACTCTCGTGTTTCCCTGCCAGCCATGTTTCTTTGCCATGAGAGGATACGTGATATTTTTCAAAATAAGATCGCGGATGTATGCGAAGTGAGTTCGCAAATAACGGTTCCGTAGAGACTCTGGCGAATCATGGCCTCCATAGCCTGGTCCCGAAAAACGACCTATCCCACTCCCTGTGCCGCTCCCAAGCCCCGAACCACTCCCACTTCCTGTGCCGGCACCAGTTCCAGTGCCGATCCCAGAACCAGTTCCAGTGCCTATTCCGCCTCCAGATCCTGCGCCTTCAGCATGAACCAGGCTTTCGCTGGTTACCATCGTTGCCGAAGCAGAAAGGTCCTTTGTCATTGGATCTCCCTCCACGCCCCTTTCCGCCCGCTCTTGAAGTGACGCATCGTTTGTGACCGATTTGGTGGCAACCGAAGTTGTTCCTGAAGCTGGCTTCCTTGCCCGTTCAGCTTTCTGCTTACGGCGGCTTCCATCGATAACTGGCACACGCGATGTCGCTATCTCTTGCGCCTTCGCTACCTCCATGGCCGTCCTGCCACCGCCCCCACCACCACCTCCCCCGATAGAAGGATCAAGGGTCAGAATGATTTGCACAATCTCATTATGTTGAATAGCAAACGTGCTGAAAAACATGATTATTGCTATGCAAGAGAGGTGAATCCCAACAGACCACATCACTCCACTTCGAACCCATGTTTGTTTCCCTGTCATTGCGACCGCTACTTAATTTTTATAAGACCGTATACTCCAGTCCGTGCTTCATATTATTACCGCGGTGATTGATCCGCCTTCGAAAGCGCCAAAGGTTCAATAAGTCTAAACCTCCTGCACGGGCATTTAATCTCGCTACAGATCGTTAGATACCAACGGCAATAATGCTTACGTTGTATATCATCTAATATAACGAGCAGTCAAGGATTTTTTCGGTTAACTTTCTTATTGACAAATCGTTATTGTCGATGATAAATAACGAAAGGTTATTCCTATCATACAATAACGGTCTTTTTGAGCACCCGAGTTTGTTTAACTTGCAGAGACCTGATTTTTTATCTGAGCCAATGAACAGACTCTGAAGGTATTGGGATGTGTAGAAAATAACAAAAAAACAGAAAGGAGGTTTTCATGAGCAGTTCGGTGAACGACAAGAAAAGAAAAGAGTATTTGGTTGCATTCGGCATTTTAGTGACGTGCCTCTTCCTTTGTACACAGGCGGTCGCGCAGGAAGTAAGTTTGGGAACGGGGGTGTTTACGCTTGGAGAGATTGAAGTTACTGCCAAAGGCGAGGAAATTAAGAACATTAAAATCGACAAAGTGTCAGATGAAGAGATGAGAGAATTCAACCGAGAGACGGTGGGCAACGCTTTAAACCTTTTGCCAGGTGTAACGCTTTCGCACGCAGGGGCGCGGAATGAAGGAATGGTTTATGTGCGTGGACTTGATTTGAAGCATGTCCCGGTCTTTCTTGATGGCATACCCATCTATGTGCCTTATGATGGGTATCCTGACCTGAACAGGTTTACTACATTCGATCTATCCCAAGTAGTTTTGTCGAAGGGTTTTACATCTGTTCTCTACGGGCCCAATACCATGGGAGGCGCCATCAACCTTGTATCGAGGCGTCCAGAAAAAACATTTGAAGGAAACGCTGGTATAGGCATGTTTACAGGCAATGGTTATGAAGGATATGCGAATTTCGGCACCGATCAGAAACTCTGGTATTTTCAAGGCGGTGCTTCGTATCTAAACAGCGATTACTTTGTCCTGTCTGACGATTTCGAACCCACTGTTAAGAAAACTGAGGACGGTGGTCAGAGAGAAAACTCCTATTACAGAGACAGAAAATTCAATTTGAAATTCGGTTTTACTCCTGCTGAGGGCCATGAATATGTGATGAGCTACTGGGACCAGCACGGTGTTAAAGGGGTGCCGCCATATACAGGAACAGATCCCAGTTCAACTCCACGGTATTGGCAATGGCCATACTGGGACAGGGAGGGCTACTATTTTAACTCCCGTACTCCTTTAGGTGACAAGAGCTATGTGAAAACTCGGCTTTACTGGGACAGATATACGAACTCTTTGCATGCTTATGACGATGATACATATACAACCATAACAAGGAGATCGTCTTTCAGAAGCGACTATCATGATAATACGTACGGAGGCTCGATAGAACTTGGTACCTCCCTACTGCCTTACAATCTTATAAAGGTGGCTGGCCACTACAAGTTCGATGTTCATAAAGAGCATAACTTGCCAAACCCTTGGCAGACTTATGAAGATGAGATGTTTTCAATTGGCGTCGAGGATACGATCACCATTACCAAGAAGCTTTATGCCATTGTTGGCCTCAGCTATGACAAGCAGAAGTCAATTAAGGCCGAGGATTGGAACGTCACTCCACACCGTGATTTTGATAAGGCGGATGAGAACGCATGGAATCCCATGGCGGGGCTTTTTTACTCACTCACCGACACCGGAAAGCTCAGCCTTACCTTCGAAGAAAAAACCCACTTTCCAAGCTTAAAAGACAGGTATTCCTATCGTCTCGGCACCGCTATACCGAACGCTGACCTGGAACCCGAAAGGGCAAGGAATTATGAACTAGGTTACCAGGATGTCCTGTTCAAGCGAATATCCCTAAAGGGCGCTGTTTTCTATCGTGACATCAAAGACTTCTTTCTCTCAGTTACGGTCCCCGACCCGAGTGGCCCCGGCACAGTATCTCAGAACCAAAACGTTGGCCATGTGGAGCAGTATGGCTTTGAATTAGATCTTTCTGCGCCCATCATAAAAACCCTGGATGCCGGCGTCAACTACACATACCTTGATAACAACAACCGAAGCAGCAGCGATAAACTTACGGATGTGCCGGAACACAAATTTTTTGTTTACGCGAAATACACACCTGTTAAGGGTCTAAGCCTCCTCGCAGATGTTGAAAAGGACTCAAAACGGTGGAGTGATAGTAGGGGCGTCCGTG
>JAEAMF010001637.1_pt1 | contig 15210 bp, 9 predicted proteins | sample 8958721 | NCBI WGS metagenome assembly JAEAMF01 (sample SAMN16933255, study PRJNA681124) | bioreactor sludge metagenome | isolation source: anaerobic bioreactor treating anionic surfactant - SDBS | place: India: Bengaluru | collected 2019-02-28
TTTGGGTGATCCGTTTCCTGATTTCACCTGGGGAATAACAAATATATTCACATAAAAAAACTTTTATTTAAGTTTCCTTTTACAAGGAGTACAAGGCGTTGATGTGATCAATGGAAATATAAATTACAACGAACAATTACGTCTTAACAAAGCTTACACAAATAACCGTTACATAAGTCCTATGTTTCCGGGCGATGGAAAAACGGTATATTCTACTACAACATCTGGTAGCGATTTAATGCTTACCGACTATTGTATTGAGGATGGATCTTATGCTTCGTTACGCGATCTTACTTTCGGTTATAAAATTCCGGATAATTTAATGAAGAAAATAAAAATAGGAGAATTAAGAGTTTATTTTTCGGCTCAGAACCTTCTTTATATAATGGCCTCGGATTACAGAGGTATCAATCCTGAAGCCCGAAAAACATCAAGCCAATACACAAGTCCATTGGTAGATGGTTACCAACGCGGTGCATTTCCTCTGAACAGGACTTACACTTTCGGTATTGATCTTACATTTTAATTAGTCTCTCTTTTATTATTTAAAATTACAATGAAAATGAAAAATATAAAATTAATAATCATAGTTTTGCTGTCAGCATTTGCTCTCACATCTTGCGAGGACTTCCTGACCGATAAGCCGGAATCTGTACTAACTCAGGTTGGCTTTTATACTACTCCTACACGTATCAATCAGGGTATCCTTGGTTGCTACGCAGGGATGGCTACTATTCAAACCGAAGAATGGCTATATACCGAACTTCGCAGCGACAATACTTGTCAGGATCAGACAGGTTCAAGTGCCACTATACGTATTGATCAAACTGATGTGTCTTCGTTCCGCACATCACCAAGTTTGCCATCATTACAAACCTACTGGTATAAAATTTTCCAGAACATTTCAAACATCAATGCAGTAATCCCTTCATTGGCCGACAATAAATACGTAACGATTGAATCGCAGCGAGCACAATACGAAGCCGAATTACTATTTATGCGTGCATACCATTATTATACATTGGTCAATTTATTTGGGGATATGTTCAAAATCACCAATGTAATAGGACCTAAGGAAGCTAAGAACACTCCACGGTCTCCGGTATCAGAAATATACAACGAAATAATAATTCCGGATTTGAAAAAAGCAGCTGCTCAGGCTCCTGCATCTTATGGTGCGGCTGACAAAGGACGAATCACCAAATGGGCAGCCAAAGGTATGTTGGCTAAGGTGTACATGATGTTGGGTGGTACAGAAAATTTAGCATTAGCCAAGACACTACTCGAAGAAGTAATGGCAGCTCCACAACATAACCTGTTAACCGGTGCTAATGCCTACGCCAATGTATTCAGCACCACCAATGAAATGAACAATGAAATTATTTTTGCTATCAGATATAAAGGAGGAAGTCTGGGGTTGGGCTCCAATTTCTGGCCTACATTTGCACCAATTGGTTCTGCCAATCAGTTCCTTAAAGTAGGAACACCGCTTGGATTTAATGCTCCCACACAGGAAATTATGAATTTATTCAATGCGGATCCATCCGACACGCGTGCAAAAACATGTTTTAGTGTGTGGAAAAGATCCGAAACAGCATCGTATCCTTACATTACAAAATATGCCGATCCATCAATGAGTCAGGCGTTACAAGCTGAAAATGACTGGATTGTCTTACGCTACGCTGACATTGTATTGCTTTACGCCGAAGTATTGGCTCAAAACGGGAGTTTCAGTAACGCTCACACTTATGTAAATCAGATACGTACCCGTGCAGGATTAACTAATATCGGACCGTTTGGTTCCAAAGAAGAAGCCTTAGATGCAGTCTATGCTGAGCGCCGTTTGGAGTTAGCTTTCGAAAATCAGCGCTGGTTTGATCTCCTGCGTATGGCAAAGTCATATAACAATCCGAACAAACCGGTTGAAATATTAATTCAACATACATTTGTAACCGATTGGGAATTGATGTATTCAAAATATAATCCTATTCAACCTCCGGAACAAAGATTCTTTATAAAGGAACGCTTGTTACTCCCTATTCCACAAACAGAAATAGACACTAATAACGAGGTTGTCATTTCACAAAACGAAACTTATTAATCATATTAAATAGTATAATCATGAAAATTCTAAATAAAAGGGCACTATTCAGTGTTTTGATTGTATGTATAGTTATCTTATTTACAGCTTGTTCATCCGATGATGAAAATGTAATTACGCCAAAGACACTTGAACAATATAAATTGGAATTGAGTACGTTTATTTCCTCAGAAAAAAACATTGTCGAAAATTGTGTTGTTGGTTATAACAAAGGTGACTTCAAAAGCACAACAAATTACGATGCTTATAAATCCGCATATTTAACTGCTTTGTTGGCTGCCGAAGCTACACTTACAAAACCAGAGTTAACAATTGCGAATATAATCGAATCCAATAAAAGTCTGGCTGTCCCCGGAAAAGCTTTCACAAGCAGCCTTTGGATCTCTGACAGACGTCCACTGAACGATGCTATTGTTGATGCAGAAACGCTAAACACAGCTACTCTTGTCGGAACAGCTAAAGGTGAAGTTGCTCAAGACGCTAAAACTGCGTTTTCAACTGCAATTACTGAAGCTAAAACCATCCGTGGAGCAAGCACAACAATTGAGCGTCAGGTTAGTGCGGCTGTAACTGCTTTATCAGAAGCAAAACTTGCTTTTACGAACGCAATTATAAAATAAACATCGTTCAAAACTGTAAATCTACTTTAAGCTGTTGGGATTTAGCTCCCAACAGCTTAATCAATACTAAAACCCATGAAAAACACATTTTATTTTATTATAATTCTATTTTTTACAACAGTAATGGCTGCAAATGCCAAAAGCGTAAAGGTAGAAAACATCAATCAGTTTAATAATCAATTAAAAAACTTATCAGCCGGTGACTCTATCATTTTATCAAATGGTACCTGGAAAGACGCATCACTTGTATTTAAAGGGAAAGGTGAGAAAGATAAATATATTTACCTGACTGCCGAAACTCCTGGAAAAGTTAGTCTCGAAGGAGCTTCAAGTCTACGCATTTCAGGACAGTGGTTGCACGTTTCCGGGCTTGTATTTAAAAACGGAAGAACACCTCGTAGTACCGTCATTGAATTCAGAACAGGATCAACGGAATATGCCTTTAATTCGGTAATATCTGAATGTGTTATAGACAAATATAATCAACCAATAAAAGATTCAGCCGACCATTGGGTAGGGCTCTATGGAAAGAAAAACACAGTGGAATTCTGTTATTTTGGAGGAAAAAGTAACGAAGGAACTACTCTGGTAGTTTGGCCCAACGATTCGAACAGCATAAATAACGGACATAAAATTTATCGTAACTATTTCGGGCCACGGCCTCGCTTAGGTTCAAACGGAGGAGAAACAATTCGAATCGGAACAAGTCACGTATGCATGAATAGCTCGGGTACAATTGTAGATGGTAATTATTTTGAGCGCTGCAATGGTGAAACTGAAATTATTTCGAACAAATCATGTGACAATATTTTTGTAAACAATACTTTTTTTGAATCGGAAGGAAGTTTGGTTTTACGTCATGGCGACAGGGGAATTGTAGCCGGTAACTGGTTTATCGGAAATGAGAAAATAAACACCGGAGGAGTTCGGGTTATCAACGAAGGTCATCTGATTTATAACAATTTCTTCTACAAACTTCGTGGCGATGATTTCCGTTCGGCTTTAGCGGTGATGAATGCTATTCCTGATTCGCCTTTGAATGGTTATATGCCTGTTAAAAATGTAATAATCGCCAATAACACCTACTATGACTGTTCTACCCCATGGGCTTTTGGAGTTGGTTTAGGCGAACGCAACAGGATAATAAAACCTGAAGGGACGCTCCTGCTTAATAATCTTGTATACTCTCCAAACGAAGCCGAATTAATAAAATTCTACGATCAAACCGACGGCGTAAGTTTCGACAACAACCTATTGATAGGTAACAAAGGCGTTTCTACACAAAAAGGAACCATCCAGGGCGATGTCCTTAAATCGAAAGTAGGGGATTTTGAAATAGTTTATTCCAATATTAAAGCAAAAAAGCTCCCATTTGTAAAATACGATATTTTAGGACAAAAACGTGATGATGCAGTAATAGGAGCTTTTAAAACCAAAGGAGAGAAAGCCTAAGTTGAGTTAGCAACATCCAAAAATTGCGGTCCTGTCTGGTACAAACCTGTTTCAGAGCAAATAAAGTCAAAACCACAGGGTAAAAACATCCATATTGAAGCTGGCATTGACAATTTATCGAAGGCTATAAAAAAAGCTGGAAATGGTGATGTGCTTATTTTGGGCGAAGGGGAACATATTATCACCAATAAGATTTCAGTGACAAAAGACATTACAATAAAAAGCGATAATAAAAAGACAAAACCTGTTTTAAAGCTTCAGTCGTCCAGAGACAACAACAGCCTGTTTGAAATTGGCGAAAATGCAAAATTTCGTATCGAAGGGATCAGCATTAACGGCGATAGCAAAGCAAAATTTCCGGCAAAATATGTTTTCGTTTCGGCAAAAGAAGGCGCTTTTAATTATTCGTTGTTGATCGACAATTGTGAGATTTACGATGTGAATGTAGCGTCGGGAGCAATTTTCAAAGCCTATAAAGGATCGTTAGCTGACTCTATTGTTGTTAGTAATTCTGTTTTGAGAGATTCCTATCGCGGTTTTTCATTGTCCGATGAAAAAGACAACACTGGAAAATACAATGCTGAAAATGTAGTTTTTAGCAACTCTGTTTTCACTCAATTCACACAATTTGTACTGGATTACTACCGTGGAGGAAACGATGAATCAACTTTAGGAGGTTCGTTGAAAGTAGATCATTGCGTTTTCGATGCTATTGGCGCCGACGAAAAACAATCAATACTTAAATTGACAGGTATTGTAAATGTTGGAATTACTAATACAATCTTCAATAACTCAGTGGCAAAAACAAGCGTAAAACTTTCAGGAACAAAAAATACTATCTCAAATTGCAATTTCAATGCAAGCACAACGCCAAAAACTGAAAAAGGAGCAAAATCAACTCAGATCATGTTTGAGAACCCTAGATTTGAGAAAAAGAGTTTTAACCTTTCGGGCAAGTCAAAGTTAGTTGGCAAAGCCACAGATGGAGCTAATATTGGAATAAAATAAGATTATTTTCTGAGAAGAAAAACAGCATTAACAATATTACCGATCAGAAATTTCAATTCAGGTTCTAAATTTAATTCAATTTGAAATGTATGTGAAATACTTCACACACATTTCAAATTGGGAACCTTAGCACCATAAGCAAAAAAAACGTCACATAAATCAAGCTAAGGAAACATGGCAAAAAAAAACGCACATAGATATACAATTCTGATTACTTTGATTTTTCAGTACAATATGATCTCAGCATTTCAAAGAAGCAGGACTAACTTTCCCGAAGGAGTCCTGTCTGTTATTGTACAAGCAGAACAAGAACGCGTACTGAATTTAGCCGATCAGTTTCTAAAAGAAAACCCAGTTACTGTTACAGAATCGCACTGTGTACGCAGTGCCGGTGGTAAGCACGATTATTATTCCGAAGCAACTTACTGGTGGCCAAACCCTGAAAATCCGACAGAACCTTATATCCGAAAAGATGGATTGAATAATCCCGATAACTTCGATAATCATCTCAAAGCGATTGGACGGTTTTCGTGGATTGTCGGAACAGAAACTTCGGCCTATTTACTGACAGGTAAAAAGCAATATGCACAACATGCAGTAAAACATCTGAAAGCCTGGCTCGTGGACACAACCACTTTAATGAACCCACATTTACTTTATGCACAGGCAATTAATGGAGTCAACACCGGACGAGGCATTGGCATAATCGACGCCATTTCGTTAATAGAAGTAGTGAAGTCAGTCGAAGTTTTACAGCAATCGCCTTATTTAAGTTCATCGGATGCAACAACCATTAAGCAGTGGTTCGTTACATTTTTAAACTGGCTAAACACCCATCCTTACGGCATCGACGAAATGAACGCCAAAAACAACCACGGAACATGGTGGCATGCTCAAGTGGCAGCTTATGCCGCTTTTGTGGGTGATAAAAATAGCTTAGATAAATGTCGGAATTTTTACAACAACCAATTGCTTGCAAAACAAATGGCATTTGATGGCAGTTTTCCGTTGGAAACCGCACGTACAAAACCATTTGCTTACTCACTTTTCAATTTGGACGGTGCTGCAACCCTGGCTCACATTTTAAATTGCTGGACTTATGAATTGAGCGACGGAAGAGGAATGGGCAAAGCATTGGATTTTATAAGACCATTCGTTTTAGATAAATCAAAATGGGCTTTCCCTGAAGATGTTTTGTACTGGAACGAACAACCGGGACGACGACCATTTATGTTTTTGGCAGCGATACATACTCCAAAAACTGATTGGGTGGAAATATGGAAAAATACATCAGCTGAGTTCCCGAGTGAGGAAAGCAAACGTAATATGCCACTAAAAAATCCCCTGCTTTGGATGGGCTTGAAAAGTCCGGTGAAACAAAAAACCGAACAAGCAAAACAGGAAAAGTGGCTGCAAAATGCAATTGATCGTTCCGAAGAACAATTACTATTAGCTGCCGAAACATATAAAGATAAAAAATTAAATCCCAGAACTTTCGAAAACGGACAAGTAGAATTTGTAGGGATTAAAGATTGGACAAGTGGATTTTTCCCTGGATCCCTTTGGTACATATACGAACTAACTAATAACAGCAAAGTGATTGAACAAGCCGAATATTACAGTAATTTAGTTGAATTGGCAAAATATCGCAAAGATACTCACGATGTTGGCTTTATTCTTAATTCGAGTTTTGGAAATGGATACCGAATCACCGGAAACGAACAGTATAAAGAGGTGTTAACTACAGGTGCCGAATCATTAATGACAAGATTCAATCCCAATATTGGACTTATAAAATCGTGGGATACGCGCAATAGGTGGAATTACGCAGTTATTATCGATAATATGATGAATCTTGAATTGCTTTTCGAGGTTGAAAAATTGACTAATAATGGAAAAATGAAAAATGCATGTATTTCACATGCCGACAAAACGCTCGAAAATCATTTCAGAGCAGACCATAGCTGCTTTCATGTTGTAAATTATGACAGCATAAGTGGGAAAGTTGTTGAAAAAGTAACACATCAGGGTTTCGATGACAATTCTTCATGGGCGCGTGGTCAGGCCTGGGCACTTTATGGATATACATTGATGTATCGCGAAACGCAAGACATTAAGTATCTGAAACATGCCATAAAAGTAGCTGATTTCATATTGAATCATCAAAATTTACCAAAAGACAAAGTTCCATACTGGGATTTTAACGCACCGAATATTCCTGACGAACCCCGCGATGCTTCGGCGGCGGCTGTTGTAGCCTCGGCCTTAATTGAATTGAATTCGTATCAGCAAAATCAATCACACTATTTTAAGGCTGCCGAACAAATTTTGAAAAGTCTTTCGTCAGATGAATATTTAGCAAAAAAAGGAGAAAATGGACTGTTTATTCTCAAACACTCCACCGGAAACTGGCCTAAAAAATCTGAAATTGACACTCCCATTTCGTATGCCGATTATTATTATCTGGAAGCACTTTTGAGATACAAAAAAGTAAAAATGAAGAATAAAGAATGAAAAAAATAAATATTAGGATATTACTGTTTGCTATAATCTGGGGATTTTCTGAGAACACAGCGGCTCAGACAATTCTGAATGCAGATGGTCCCGGAAACACCTACGAATTAATCAACAGCGTTTTAGCTCCAAACGGAGGCGATGTAGTTGAAAGTGCCGAATGCGTACATCCTGAATTCGGACGGCATATAACGGAGGTTTGGGATGCCACATTGAACCAATATGTGTTTGCATTTCATATTCACGTAACGCCTGATAACGACCGCTGCATCAACTTCGACCGACAACGCGTGGAAATAAAAACCTACGACACTTCACCAGCAAACTTAAAAGGGGTTGCGGGTGAAACAGTAACATATAAATGGAAATTCTATGTACCTGTAGGCTATCAACCGTCGTCGAGCTTTACGCATTTACATCAAATAAAAGCTGTTGGTGGCGATGATTCTGATCCGCTTTTTGTGCTGACAGCCCGAAAAGGAACTCCCAACAAGATGGAACTGAATTACTATGTCGACTCAGATTTAAGTTCCGAGAAACTTACGTCAGTTAATCTTTCACTTTTCGAAGGAAACTGGGTAGAAGTTACTGAACGGGTAAAAATCAGTAACACAGGCGGAACGTACTCAATCATTATTAAGAATATAAGTACCGGAGCTACAGTGTTATCCTACAGCAATAATAATCTACTGACCATCAGAGCCGATAATAACTTTATTCGTCCTAAATGGGGTATCTACCGAAGTTTACTCAACTCACAGGCGTTGCGCGACGAAATTGTGTTATTTAATGGTTTCTCTATCCACGAGGAACAAAACACTGCCACTTTTAATCCTGCTGATCAGGGAGATAATTATCTTTCGGTTCAACAAAATAATGTTTCAAAACAAGTTGATATCGAATACAATAATTCAGGACTTGAAAACACGAAAATACAAATTATCAACACTAAAGGCCAGGTTTTAAATTCAATTATTCCTGAACAACAAAAAGGAATACAAAAACTATCTCTTGATCTTTCGCATTTAAATAATAACATCTATTTTGCCCGATTAATAAGTCACAACAACACAAACACAGTAAAATTCATTCTTACAAATTAATTGCATATACAATTTATTTTCAATCAATTAAAAACAACTTACAATGAACCTAAAGAAACTTCTGCTTTCTGTAATAGTTATAGCCCTTACGCCTCCTGGCTTTACCGAAAATAAAATAAGGTTGAATGAAAACTGGAAATTTTTGAAAAGTGATCTGGGTGGAATCTGGGAAGCTGTTCGTCCCACAAAAGCCGGAAACCCCGAAAGCGTACCTTTGTGGGAAAACGTTACACTTCCACATTGCTATAATGCTTATGATGCTGTTGATCCCGATGTGAATTACTACCAGGGTCCGGCTTGGTATACGACACAAATTGAAGTGAATAATCCGTATAAGAATGGAAGAACATTGTTACAATTCGAAGGCTCTGGGCAAAAAACCGATGTATATGTTTACACCACCAAAGCTGGTTCGCACATTGGTGGTTACGACGAATGGACAGTAGACATTACCGATGCAGTAAATTCCTTTTTGAAAGATAAAAAGACAGCAACTGAATTTAACGGGAAAATTCCGCTTTCGATTCGTTGCGATAATTCGCGCGATTTGGAAATAATGCCTTCCGATTTATCCGATTTTAATTTGTACGGTGGTATCTATCGATATCTGAATTTAGTTTACGTACCGGCTATATCCATTGAAAAACTGCACATTAACCCAACCGCAGATGCAAAAGGTATAGTTGGAAACTACGAAGTCAGTTTAAAACTATCCAATAAATCTGCTGCATCAAAAGCAAAGCTTACACTCGAAATAATTGATAATTCAGGTAAAACAATCAATGTATCAAATCAGGAAATAACCATTTCCGATGGAGAAAAATCCGTTTTTACGGCAAAAATTAAAAAGCCAAAACTATGGTCGACTGTGCAGCCAAATTTATACACCTGCAAAGCAACGATTACAACGGAGTCGGGTACACAAACAGTTTCCGAAAAGTTTGGTTTCCGGCACTTTGAGTTTGTCGAAAAAGGTCCTTTCATGCTCAATGGCAGTCGCTTATTATTACGCGGCACACACCGGCACGAGGACCATGCCGGAATTGGAGCCGCCATGACAGAAGATCTTATGCGTCGTGAAATGTTGTTAATGAAAGAAATGGGTGTCAACTTTATACGTTTGGGACATTATCAGCAATCTGGAATTATACTTGATTTGTGCGATAGTTTGGGCATTTTGGTATGGGAAGAAATACCCTGGTGTCGTGGAGGTTTGGGTGGTGAAGCGTACAAAAAACAAGGTCGCCAAATGCTGACCAATATGATTGACCAACATAAAAACCATCCTTCGGTGATTCTTTGGGGACTTGGTAACGAAAACGATTGGCCCGGTGATTTTGCGGAGTTCGACAAGCAAAAAATTCGCGATTACATGACAGAATTACATCAACTTGCGCACCAATTAGACCCCACACGTCTGACTTCCATTCGCCGTTGCGATTTTTGCAAAGACATCCCTGATGTATATTCACCATCAATCTGGGCTGGCTGGTACAGAGGAATTTACACCGAATACAAAGAAATGACCCAAAAAGAAATAGCAGGTGTGAAACGCTTTTTTCATGCTGAATGGGGAGGCGACAGCCATGCCGGACGACACTCCGAAGTGCCAGACAAAGGGTTGCAAAGCATTAAAACCGGACAAGGCGTAGATGAACGAGCGGGAGATGCATCACTTATTGGCGGTTCGGCACGCGTATCGAAAGATGGCGACTGGAGCGAATCGTATATCTGTAACCTTTTCGAATGGCATTTAAAAGAACAGGAAACTATGTCAAATCTCACTGGAACAGCGGCATGGATTTTCAAGGATTTTTCCACGCCTGTCCGACCAGATAATCCTGTCCCATACATGAATCAGAAAGGTGTTGTCGAACGGGATTTAACTCCGAAAGAAGCATATTATGTATTTCAATCGTACTGGACTGAAAAACCAATGGTTCATATTTATGGTCATAGTTGGCCTGTTCGTTGGGGAAGCCCTGATGAAGAAAAGATGCTGAAAGTATATTCGAATTGCGATGAAGCTGAACTGATATTGAATGGCGTTAGTCAGGGTGTAAAAAAACGTAATTCGCAAGATTTTCCAGCTGCCGGACTTCGTTGGAATGTGCAATACAACTCCGGAGAAAATACGATTAAAGTCATTGCCAGAAAAGGCAAAGTGACAGTTACAGATGAAATGAAGCAAAACTATCAAACCGAAAAATGGGGTAAACCGGCTCTTATGACCTTGAAAAAAATTGCTGAATCGAACGACACAGCTACCATCGAAGTAAAACTATACGATGCCAATAAAGTTCAATGTTTGGATTCGCGCAAGGTAGTTCGTTTTGGACTTACAGGCGATGGTCAATTATTGGATAATTTGGGAACTTCGTCGGGTGCACGAGTCGTGGAATTGTACAATGGACGGGCCATTATACGTGTAAAATTAAATAATGGCAAAAGTATTGCCAGCGTAAAATGCGAAGAAATTCCTACTGCTTTTTGTGAATTGTAATTTTTAAATCTATATGTAATGAAAATACGTTCTCCCAAAAAATACGATACAAAAGTTATTGCTTTACTCTTTGCTATCATATTTTGCAACACAAGTTCAAAAACAGTAGCACAATCAATTGCAAACCAAAACAGCGATCAACTTGAAGTGTGTATTTTCTCCAAACATCTTCAGTTTTTAGATTACGATACTTTGGGCAAGATAGTAGCTGAAATGGGGTTTGATGGCATTGATCTTACAGTACGTACAGGTGGACATGTGGAACCTGCAACAGTTAAAACAGATTTACCAAAAGCAGTTGCCGAAATTCGTAAAGGCGGCACTAAAGTAGTCATGATATCAACAACAATCGAGGATGTCAACAACTCCCGGGACCGTGACATTTTACAAGCAGCATCTGAAAGTGGGATTAAATACTATCGCCTTGGTTGGTATAAATATCCTGCAGGAAAAACACTCCCTGCATCATTGGATGTGTATGCCCAACAAATAAAACAACTGAGTACACTAAACAAAGAACTTGACATTATAGGCTGTTATCAAAATCACGCCGGAAATTTAGTGGGAGGCTCTCTATGGGAAGTGTATCATATTCTGAAGTCAGCAGATCAACAGTATTTCGGAGCACAATATGACATACGGCACGCTATGGTAGAAGGCGCATTTTCATGGGTGAACGGATTGGAATTGATTCATTCACAAATAAAAACCATAGTTGTAAAAGATTATAAGTGGGAAATGGTGAACGGAAAATGGCAATTAGTGAATGTACCTATTGGCGAAGGAATGGTGGATTTCAAAAAATTCTTTCGTCTGTTGAAACAATACAATATTAAGGTTCCGGTTTCACTACATTGCGAATATGATTTAGGAGGTGCCGAAAAGGGTAATCGAACTATTTCAGTTGATCCGCAGATCGTTTACGATGCAATGAAAAAAGATTTGATTAAAATACGGGAACTTTGGAATGAATCATAAAAAAAAACCAAATCACTGATTACATTCAAAATAAAGGTCAAACATATTGTTTAAAAAATTGAAGTTCACTTATAAAAAAACACTAATGAAAGCAAAATTAATTCTTACAACTCTGTTTTTCTTTTCTTGTATTATCTGCTTCGCACAAACAACAGAGATCAAAAAAGTACAATTTCCGGAACATTATCAATCGAAAATCGATGAGGTTTACACAACCGTAAAGGATTGGAACGGACGTATTGATTTATATTTTAATCCTTCAAGCGAAAAGCCCACCCCTATTGTATTGCATATTCACGGAGGTGGTTGGAATCACGGCACAAAAGAAAGCCAAAGTGGTTTCAGTTCGTACTTTAAAGCCGGATTTGCTGTAGCCAATGTGGAATACCGTTTGGTGCAGGTCGCTCCAGCTCCGGCAGCTATCGAAGATATCCGTTGTGCGATCAACTATATTAAAACTCACGCCAAACAATTGAATATCAATCCGGATAAAATTATAACCTCAGGAGGTTCGGCAGGTGCACATTTGGCTTTAATGGGCGGATTGCTCGAAAACGACAACCGTTTTGATAAAAACTGTACTGAAAAAACCGATATGCGTGTGGCGGCCATCATTAGTAATTACGCTCCCACCGACTTTAGCGACTTAAATTCAGAAATGAGTCAATTCAAATCACTGACGCGTTGGTTGGGCGATAAAGCGGGAGATTTGGAGTTTCGGGCATCCGTTTCGCCTCTTACGCATATAAAAAAATCTAGCCCTCCTGTTTTTATTGTACACGGAAATGCTGATCCGATTGTTCCTTACGAGCAGTCAGTTATACTTCAGCAAAAACTCAACGAAGTTGGTGTTTACAACAAATTTATTACAGTCGAAGGAGGGAAACACGGTGGTTTCGATCAGGATAAGAAATCGGAAATCAATAAAGCTCTTTTTGAATTTCTGAAAACAATTAAATTATTTTGAAATACGCAAACCAACAAACTGGTCAACCAGTTTTATGTTTTACAACATGTTTTGAAAAATAAATAGAAAATAATTTTTTTGTTGTAAATAGATATAGTATTTTTGGTCAACCAATAAATTGGTTGACCAAAAATACTATATTAAATGAAAAAAGAATACCTGACAGTATTGCTCTTATTTACTTTGTTGTTGCCCGCAACTACCCAAACACTTATCAATACTTCCTTCGAAAGTATTGATAACTATTCTGTCGGCAGTATTCACAACAAGAATAGCTGGAAAGTAACATCCGGCTCAGGAGAAATAGTAAAAACAGCAGACTATATAAAAGAAGGATTTCAAGGTCTGAAACTTTCGACTACATCAACTGCCCTACAAATTGATCATACTTCATTTGCATCTAACTCAACAGCGCTCGCAGGCGACGTGTATTTAGATTTATGGTTGAAGCTCAAATCATTACCAACAGCTTCGTTTTCAATCACGGGTTATGATTTAGGTACAAATACCCATCGGAGTTTTATGCTCGACTTTTTGAATACAGGCAAAATTAAGGTATACGATGGGACTGCAGGTTGGGCAACTCAACCAACATACACCACAGATACATGGACGCGTATTTCGATAAAAATCGACAATGGGGCTGGGAAGTATCAGCTTGCAATAAATGGAGTAATTCAGAATAAACTATTTACATTCAGAGAAATCAGAAATGCTGCAACAGCATTTGACTTTCACTCTATACGTTTTTCAATGGGAAGTGGAACATGCGATGTTGCTGTTGAGAATATTTATATTGGCTCCACTCCTATTGCTGACATTGCATTTCAGGCTTCTTCAACCGATAGAACTATCGTCGTTACACAACCTACATTTGGAACAATAACGCTTTCTCCAACAAAAGCAGCATATCAATTGAATGATCAGTTGTCGGCAAGTATTACTGTGCCAGAGCATTATATTTTTGGCGGCTGGACTGGCGATTTATCAGGAACTGAGAATCCGAAAACATTTACCGTCAATGGCAATATGACAATTGGCGCAACAGTTATCATTGATCCACAAAACCCACCAACTCAGTCGAGCATTACAATTAATCAACCTGTTGGAGGAACTATTACACTTCAACCACAACAAACAAATTATTATAACGGCACATCTGTTACAGCGCAAATCACTGTTCAGTCGGGGTATCAATTCACCGGTTGGAACGGAGATTTAACAGGGACATCAAATCCTTTATCTTTTGTGGTAAACAACAATATGACCATCGGAGCAAGGGTTTCTGAAATTCAGGTTTCATCTTCGAAAAGAATTGTAAACACAGTGGCTCAGTTTAAAGATGCTCTGGCTAACATGAATCCCGGCGACACCATCCTTGTTTCAGATGGCAATTATGCGCTTGGAAGCGTAAAAGTAAATCGTGGTGGTTCTGAATTAAAACCGATAATCATTAAATCGGCCAATTTACACGGAGCCAGAATAACCGGTTCATCTACATTTACTTTATCAGCCATAAGTTATGTTACTTTCGAAGGCTTCGATATTGATATTGAGCCAATTAGCACTATTTTCAAGATGGAAGGATGTAGTTATGTACGCATTACACGCAACTGGCTAAAGATGAAAACGCTCGTCGAAGGACAAACATCTAAATGGATAACCGTTGGCGATGTTTGGGCAAATGAGGTTTGCAATAGTCATCACAATCGGTTCGACCACAATTTATTCGATGGCAAATATGACTCCGGAGCATGGTTGGTTATTGATGGAAGCCATGGTACCGTTCCTGCTATTTCGCAACACGACCGTATCGATCACAATATTTTCAGAAATAACACACCAAGACTGGCAAACGAGAAAGAAACTGTACGTATTGGCGTAAGTGATTTATGTAAATTGGATGCATTTACAGTTGTCGAAAATAACCTTTTCGAAGATTGTGATGGCGATCCTGAAATTGT
>JAEAMF010001641.1_pt1 | contig 15183 bp, 14 predicted proteins | sample 8958721 | NCBI WGS metagenome assembly JAEAMF01 (sample SAMN16933255, study PRJNA681124) | bioreactor sludge metagenome | isolation source: anaerobic bioreactor treating anionic surfactant - SDBS | place: India: Bengaluru | collected 2019-02-28
CATCGGGCGTTTTGAGGCTGAAATAGGTGTAAACCTATTTCAGGACTAGACACCGTGTTTACTTGACGGTCACTGTGATCTTCTTCGATTCAACACTTGGCTTGAATGGCACGTGGAACTTGTCGCCCAGCACCAGTTGCAGCGTGTGCTTGCCTGGCGTCAAGGTGATCTGGGTTTCAGTCTGCGCCTTACCGAAATGAACAACATGCTCACCCGGCGGCAGCGGCTGATTATCGGCCGGCAACACCGTGGCTGGCAGTACCTGGTCAGCAGCAGGCTCTTTGCTCACGTCGACCAACAGGTGGTGATGACCGGTATGCGGGGTATCATCGCCGGCAGGCTTGAGCGCCATGCCTTCGATACCAAACTTGACGGTAAAGGTCTTGTCCACCGTAGCCCCATCGGCAGGGGACAGAATGGAAACCTTGGCCCCTGCAGGCGGTTCCTGGCTTTTCAGGCCTTCGGCTGCCGCCACAACGGAGACGCCCATCAGCAGACCAGCAATGGCTGCACACGAAATCAGGCTTTTCATTCACTACTCCTGTGATTTACTTCACTAACAGAGGCTGCAAAATAGTGCGGCAGCAGCCAATAACCATAGATCAATTGGAACGCTCTGTGTTTGTCTGTGTTCCTACAAAATATTTTGTAGGAAACGTCTAACATCCACTACCGACCAAGGTCCTAGGTGGCGTTCGACCGCAGCATTTGCATAAAGTCGCGGCGAACAGATCTTCAACTGCCAAAATAAAACAGGGGCAACAATGCGTTTGACCATAGGGGTATTGCTTGCAGCCCTGCTCAGTACAGCAGCGCACGCGGAACTGATCGACGACGTTAACGACCGCAACGAACTGCGCATTGCCGTCCAGGCATCCAACCCACCGTTCAATTTCAAGGACAATGACCAACTGAGCGGCTTCGAGATTGAACTGGGACGCGCCCTGGCAAATGAACTGGACGTCAACGCCTCGTTTATCGTGACCGACGCTACCGACCTGATCATGGGCGTGGAAAGCGGCAAATACGACATCGCCCTCAATCAGATCAGCGCAACCCCTGAGCTCAAGGATCGCCTGGATTTCAGCGCGCCCTACAGCTACTCCAGCGCCCAACTTATCGTGCGCAAGGAAGAAAAACGCCCACTGACAACCCTTGATGCCCTGAAGGGGCACACCCTGGGCTTCGTTCAGGGCAGCCAGTTTGCCGAACAGGCGCGCGTCATTGAAGGCGTAGACCTGCGCGGCTATCCGGATACGCACCAGCCCATAAAGGACATGGCCGACGATCAGATCGACGCCGTCATCAGTGATCGTTTGCTGGTGCCCTATGCCGTGCGCGACAGCAAACTGCCCGTTACCGAAGGTGCAACTGTCGGCCCTGTGCTCAACCTGGCGATTCCCTTCCAGAAGGGTAACCCGGCTTTCCACAGCGCTCTGGACAGCGCACTGCAGCGCATCAAGAACGATGGTCGGTTGAGCGCGATGTCGGAAAAATGGTTCGGGATGGATGCCAGCAAACCGCCGAAGCCTTAAGCCTCAAGCGCACTCAATGCCTGTAATGCGGCGTCCAGCTCCAGCTCGCTGAAGACCTGAACGCCCTCGCGGCGCAGCAGTGCCGTGGTAACACCCTCGCCCGGCACCTTGGTGCCACTGAACGTGCCGTCATAGGTCAGGGCATTGCCACAGGACGGGCTACCGGACTTGAGCACGGCAATACGGATGCCGTGTTGCCGCACCAGCTGCAATGCCCGCTCGGCACCGGCCAAAAAGGCCGTACTGACATCCTCGCCATCGACGTTCACGACCACTACACGCCCCTCAAGTACGGCAGCGCCCTGGCCTCCGGGGATTTCCGCAGGTGGCCGCGGTGTCGGCAAACCACCTGCCACCTCGGGGCACAAGGGCACGACACGACCTTGCCGTTGCCATTGCAGCAGGCAATCCGGATACCCGCTGGCACGACCGTCATAACGCACCGGCTGGCCGAGCAGGCAGGCACTGACCAACACCTTGTGCATGTCAGAACGGCTCGTTGCCGCGTCGGCGAAACCAGCCCGTCAGGGACAGGCGATCACGAGTGGCCGGCAGCACCTCATGGGGAATGTCCCCGGAGAGGAACACCACCAGGCAACCGCCAGTTGGCTGTACATCATGCTCGACCCCACCTTTGAGGCTCATGCGCAGTTGTCCGCCGTTCTCTGGCAGCCAGGCTTCATTGAGGTAAAGCACCGCCGACACCATACGTCGGTCATCGTCGCGGAATCGGTCCAGGTGCTGGCGATAGAACGCACCTGGCGGATAGAACGCAAAGTGGCATTCAAAGTCCTCAAGCCCAAGGAACAAGCTGCGGTTCATTGCCTCGCGCAGGCTGTCCATCACCCCCAGGTACTGATCGCAAGCCTCGGACTCACCGGGCTCGATCCACTGAATATGGTCGCCGCGAATGCCCTCGCGAACCTCCTGGGTAGCGCCGCGCCCGACGGCTGCCGGGGCTAGATCACCCTCGGTCTCACGCTTGCGGCACTCAGCCGCCAGCGCCCGCGTCAGGGTTTCTGGCAGGAAAATATTCTGCTGCGACCAGCCATGGCTGGCCAGGTCATCAACGATACGTAACAACAGTGGGTGATCAGAGGATATGCGCATGCCGCGCATAGTATCTATCTGCCAAAAAAATCGACAGCGCCACTTGGCTGACAGAACACATCGCGTCTCGACAAAGGCCCGCCAAGCCACGGACAATAGCGCTCTGCCGACAGGAGTCTTTAATGCGTCGTTTGTTTTTTCTGCTGCTATTGAGCTGCACCATGCCTGTCTGGGCAGACAGCCTCGACCAACTCTACAAGGTCGCCGGCTGGCCTGAGCAGCGCGCCCACTTTACCGATGCCCTCGATGCCGCCCAGCAGCGCTACCAAAACAGCCTGCCGCCTGCGGTGTTTCAAGCATTGGTCAACAACAGCAACCAGCGTTTCGAGCCAAAGGCTGTAGACGCGCGCGCCGCCGCCCAGTTACGCGCCAACCTGAGCAATCCGACACCGGCCCTGGCGTTTTTCCAGTCGCCGCTGGGACGCAAGATCGTCGCTGCCGAGCTGCTGGCCACCCGCCGCGACCAATTGGCCAAGAATGCCAAGGGCTTGCCGCGTATTCAGGCCAGCGATACCCGCCTGTTGATCATTGGTCACCTGGCCAAGGCCCTGCCGGCCCGCGAAGCCGGTGCCGAAGTCAGCCTGGCGATTGCCGGCGTGGCGGCGGACAGCCTCAGCCAGATGATTCCGGGACTGCTCGGTGGTGGTCAGGCTCAGGGCATGCTTGACGGCCAGCGCGCACGGCTGATGGAGCAGATCGGCAACGACCTGAACAACACCCTGCTCTACGTCTACCGCGACCTGTCGGACCCGGAGCTGGAAGAGTTCGCCAGTTTCGCCGAGTCTGCAGAAGGTCAGGCCTACTACAAGGCCGCCCTCGCGGCGATTCGTGCCGGCCTGGCGGTCGGCCAGAACAGCGCCGACCTCAAGTAAGGTGCTCGCCAATGAACGCGAAGTAGCGCTGGCGAATCGTCGGCAGTTCATTGGCCAGGTGGTGTCGCGCCTCGGGCAGCATCAGCACCTGAGGCTGGGCGAATTTCTCCCGTAGCACCAACAGGTTATGCGGCCAGTCAACGGTCATGTCCGACTGCCCCTGAATGATCAGCGGCCGACGCGTACTCGGCGGCGCCGCCTCGATACGCTTGACCCATTCAATCAGTGCTCCAACCCAGGCCGTGGGCAAACGCCGCGGCTGCAAGGGGTCTGCCAGCAGGAACGGCAGAAACGTCGGGTCGTTGGTGTTCTCGCTGAAACGCCGCTCAATGCCCTTCACGAACGGTCGCAACAGGTAGTAGCTGAACCTCGACCAGCCCCAGGCGCGAGGTCGCACCAGCGGTGCCAGCAAAATCACCCGGCCCTGGATCGGGCTGTCATCGCCGTGATTCAGTACATGGTCGATCACGATGGCGCCGCCCGTACTTTGCCCGCACAGGTGCCAGGGCTGTGGCAGGCCTAGTGCGGCCGCTTGCGCGAACAAGGCCTCAAGCACCTGTTGATACACCGCGAAGTCATCGATACTGGCCCGCTCGCCACTGGACAGGCCATGCCCGGGCAGGTCACAGGCAATCACACTGAAGCCCTGGTCCAGCGCCCAGTCGATGACATGCCGGTACAAGCCCATATGGTCGTAGAAGCCGTGCAACAGGATCAGTGTCGCCACCGGGGCCGGCGCCAGCCAGACCTGGCCGACCACGTCATAGCCGGCCACCTGGAATCGCCCCAACCAGCGCTCCACCGGTACCGGGCGCGCCGGCAGGTCCAGACCATAAAAGTGCTGATACGCCGCCGCCTGCGCTGACAGCGGCTGACGAGCCGATAGCGGCTGCAAGCTGGCGCGCAAAGCATCTGGCTGGAACGAAGCGGACATAGCGGGCATCCAGGCACAAAAACAAAGGATTGATCCACGATATTCATCTGTCGTCACTGGCATGGCAAGCTATGCGCCCTTTTGTGGACCCATGGACATGCCTCGACCACGTGCAAAAACGCTGTTAACCGGCCTGACCCTGCTGCTTTGCGCAGCCATCCTGTGGTGGGCCTATGACAGCTTCCAGAGCCGCTACCTGCGCACGTTCGACAACCAGACCGCACTGTTTGCCGGTGACAACCTGCACCTGCCTGCCGACCTCGCCGGCCCCGGGCCGATCCGCGTGGTGCACTTCTGGGACCCGGCCTGCCCGTGCAATGTTGGCAACCAACAGCACCTGGGTGAGTTGATCGCACATTTTGCGCCCCAAGGCGTAGCCTTCTATGCGGTACAGAAAGCAGGCAGCCACGGCCAGTTGCCGCCCAACCTGAGCGCCCTGAAGCCCTTGCCGACACTGCCAGGCGCTGAACAGCTGCCCGCCAGCCCAGCCGTGGCGATCTGGGACCGAGACGGCAAGCTGGCCTACTTCGGCCCTTACAGCGAAGGCGCGACCTGCAATTCGAGCAACAGCTTTATCGAGCCGATTCTGCAGGCGCTGAGCCAAGGACGCTCAGTCAGCGCCACGCACACCTTGGCAGTGGGCTGCTACTGCCCATGGGGCGCCTGATTTCTCACCCCCCTTGCCGATGGGTTGAGTTTGCAACGTCTATCCTCTGTCCGAAAACACACGCGCCCGTTGTTGAAGCCGTCACTCGCCACACACAAGGAGTCTCGATGAAACGCAGCCTGAGCTTACTCGCCGTCACTCTCACGGCACTGGCCGCCGGTGGCTTCTGGTATGTACAGAGCAAATTGCCGCAACGTCAGGGCGAGGTAACCCTGGCCAACCTGCAAGCCCCCGTCAGCGTACGCTATGACGAGCGTGGCGTACCGCATATCCGAGCGCGTAACGAGACCGACCTTTACCGAGCACTGGGCTACGTACATGCCCAGGACCGCCTGTTCCAGATGGAAATCATGCGCCGCCTGGCCAGAGGTGAACTGGCCGAGGTGCTCGGGCCGAAACTGGTGCCAACCGACACGCTGTTCCGCAGTCTGCGCATCCGCGACCAGGCCAAACTGATGGTGAGCCGTCAGGACAAACTATCGCCCGCCTGGATAGCCCTGCAAGCCTACCTGGACGGCGTTAACGCCTGGCAGGCCTCCCACCCCAAACCGATAGAGTTCGACATACTGGGTATCACGCCACGCCCCTTTACGGCCGAGGACACCCTGAGCATCGCCGGCTACATGGCGTACAGCTTTGCTGCCGCCTTCAGGACCGAACCGGTGCTCACCTATATCCGCGACCAACTGGGCCCGGACTACCTGAAAATCTTCGACCTGGACTGGCACCCTGAAGGCGCGGTACAGGCAGCACCCAAGCTCGCTGCCGCCGACTGGCAAAGCCTCAACCTGCTAGCCCAACGCAGCCAGCAGGCACTGTTTGACGCGGGTATCCCGCAATTCGAAGGCAGTAACGCCTGGGCCGTGGCCGGTAGCCACACCCGTAGCGGTATGCCGCTGCTGGCAGGCGACCCGCATATCAGTTTTGCCGTGCCAGCCGTGTGGTACGAAGCCGAGCTGTCCGCACCCGGCTTCAATCTGTACGGCTACCACCAGGCGCTGAACCCCTTTGCCTCGCTGGGGCATAACCGCGAGTTCGGCTGGAGCCTGACCATGTTCCAGAACGACGACCTCGACTTGATCGCCGAACAGGTCAACCCGACACAGCCCAATGAGGTTCGTATCAACGGCCAATGGCAAGCGCTGACACGTAGCGAAGAGCAGATCATGGTCAAGGGCGAACAACCGGTGACCCTCGCACTGCGCAGCTCACCGCATGGGCCAATCGTCAACGACGTGCTAGGCAAAACCGCCAGCACCACCCCGATCGCCATGTGGTGGACGTTTCTCGAAAGTGAAAACCCGATACTGGATGGTTTCTACGAAATCAACCGCGCCAATACCCGGGACAAAATGCGCAGCGCTGCCGCGAAGATCCACGCGCCAGGCCTGAACCTGGTCTGGGCGAATGCCCGTGGCGACATCGGCTGGTGGGCCGCCGCCCGGTTGCCGATCCGTCCGGAGGGCGTCAACCCGGCATTCATCCTCGATGGCAGCAGTGCACAAGCCGACAAGCTCGGCTTCTACCCGTTCAGCGCCAACCCCCAACAGGAAAATCCGGCCAGCGGTTATATCGTCTCGGCCAATGCCCAGCCACAGTCACCGACCGGCATGCCCATTCCCGGCTATTACAACCCGGCCGACCGTGGTCAACAGCTGGCCCACCACCTTGCAACCGACCAGACCCAATGGGATATACACAACAGCCAGGCATTGCAGTTGGGCACCACCACCGGCTATGGCCCGCGCACCCTCGCACCGCTGTTGTCGGTACTGCGAGAAGTCGCCGAGGGGGAACAGGAAAAGGAACTGGTCGAGCAACTGGCCGCCTGGCCTGGCGACTATCCGCTGGATTCGATCAGCGCCACCGTGTTCAACCAATTCCTCTATGAGCTGAGCCGCGCCGCCCTGCACGATGAGCTGGGCGATCTGTGGTTTGACACCCTGATCTCGACCCGCGTCATTGACGCAGCGCTACCGCGCCTGGCCGCTGACCCTGACTCGCCGTGGTGGGAGCATAGGGGCAGCAACGAACATGGCAACCGCAAGGATGCTGTTGCCCAAGCCTGGCATAACAGCCTGGCGCACCTGCGCAAAACCCTTGGCAACGACCCGGCAAGCTGGCAATGGGGCAAAGCACACACCTTGACCCACGGCCACCCGCTGGGCCAACAGAAACCGCTGGACAGGCTGTTTAACGTAGGGCCGTTCAATGCCCCAGGCAGCCATGAAGTGCCGAACAACTTCTCGGCGAAGATTGGCCCGGCACCATGGCCGGTGACCTATGGCCCCTCGACACGCCGCCTGATCGACTTTGCCGATGCAGGCCAGTCCTTGAGCATCAACCCGGTTGGGCAAAGTGGCGTGTTGTTCGATACCCACTATGCCGACCAGGCCCGGGATTACATGGACGGGAAGTACCAGCGGGCGCAAATGGGGGTGATCCCGGCGAAAAGCATATTGCATCTGACACCGGAGCCCTGACAGCCCTGCGACCAGCAAGTCGGTAGAGGCCAGCCTTGCTGGCCGCTACACCTCGCGGGAATGACAGCGACGAAACCGTGCTTCCAGATTGCGATCGGGCATGGCATGGCTGCGCAGGGCGTTCAAGGTCTGCTCGACATAGTCGCGGGTGCTGCCATACCGCCCCTTGGCCTGGGCAAAGATCTGGCTGAGCAACGTATCCGGCAGATTGCCGGCGTAACACGGCAAGTGCCGCTCCAGGACAAAACCCAGTGCCTGAACCTTGCTGCCGTCATCCAGTCGGCAACTCAGCCAATGTGGCCGATAGGCCGGATAGGGCATTTCTCGCTGCCAGAGCGCCAGCAACGAATCGTGCAGATGCTCATCCGGCAGACGGTAGGCAAACCCGCTGCAGGAGCCACCGCGGTCCAGGCCAAAGACCAGCCCTGGGCACTCCGGCGTGCCACGGTGCTCGTGGGACCACAGGTAGAGGCCGCGATGATAACCATGCACCCGCGCCCGACGCCGCTCCTCGGCGGAGCACTCTGGACGCCAGATCAAAGAACCGTAGGCAAATAGCCAGACCGGCCCCCCTTGATGCAAGGCCATGGTGCGATGAACCGAGTGCAGAAGTTGCTCTTGAGTCAATTGCGACCCGAAATCAAGCAAGGGAGGATATGCCACATTCACAGATGCAGTTTCAATTGCCGACATAACCGTCGCCAGAATTCCCCGTGAGTTAATTAGGTAACTCACTCTAAAACAAATACACAGTCCATGCAGTTACCGTACGGCAGATAGCCCACGAAAAACAAGCCCTCAAACGGTCTGAAAGAGCCGCTTTACAAGTGTTTCAGCAAGTAATAGCAGACACTTGCAAGTGCCGCGAAAGTTAATTTCAGCCCCTGCAACAATGGCCTTTCATAATGGCAAGCGACAATAACGGTTAGTTAGTAAGGCGCGCTGTTGCAGCGCGCCTTGATCCCGTTAGCCGTTTCGCGGCGCATAGGCGAAGACATCGGCACGCATTTGATGCGCATCCATGCCGGCACTCACCAAAGCATCGAGCGTGGCATAGATCATGGCCGGCGAACCGCTGGCGTAGACCTGTACCGAAGTCAGTTCGGTAATGTCTTCACACACGGCTTCGTGCAACAGGCCGCAGCGCCCCTCCCAGCCACACAGGTCACTGACGACCTTGTGCAGGTATAGGTTAGGTAGCTGCTGCCACTCGTCCCAGTGCTCAAGCGCGTAGAAATCTTCTGGACGACGCACACCCCAGTACAGGTGCACCGGGTACTTGAAACCTTGCGCGCGGCAATGCTCGATCAGGCTGTGCATCTGCGCCATACCGGTGCCTGCAGCGATCAACACTAACGGGCCTTCCGGCAACTCGGCCAAGTGCGTATCACCGAACGGCAGCTCAACACGGGCCATGCCCTGACGCTGCAGTTGGGCAATCAAATCACGCGCACTGTTCTCACGGGCCAGCACGTGCAACTCCAGATCACGCCCACAATGTGGCGCCGAGGCCAGGGAAAAAGCCGATTTCTCGCCGTTTTCCCGCTCGATCATCAGGTACTGCCCAGCGTGATAGCGCGGTGGCTTGCCGGCAGGCGCACGCAGGCGCACGCGCCAGACGTCACCGCCAAGCTCGACACACTCACTCACCTGGCAAGCCAGCTTGCGCACTGGCAGCTCGCCCAGCGCCAACACACCGTCCCATAGCAAGGTGCAATCCTCGAGGGGTTCGGCAATACAAGTGAACAGTTCGCCGTGATCACGCACCTGCCCTTCCTGGCGCACACGACCGTCAACCAGCAGTGCGGCGCAGACATGGCAGTTGCCATTGCGACAGCTCTGTGGGCAGTCGTAACCGAGACGCTGCGCCGCTTCCAGAATCCGTTCTCCGGGCTTGATCGTCAATACCGCACCGGAAGGCTGCAACGTTACCTGCATCAGTCTATTCCCAACTGGTTCCACAACTCATCGATTCGCCGTGTGACAGCCTCATCCTTGACGATGACGCGGCCCCACTCACGGGTGGTCTCGCCTGGCCACTTATGGGTTGCGTCCAGACCCATCTTCGAACCCAGCCCGGAGATCGGCGAAGCGAAATCCAGGTAATCGATTGGCGTGTTGTCGATCATCACCGTGTCGCGCTTGGGGTCCATGCGCGTGGTAATGGCCCAGATCACGTCATTCCAGTCGCGGGCATTGATGTCATCATCAGTGACGATAACGAATTTGGTGTACATGAACTGTCGCAAAAACGACCACACACCCAACATCACCCGCTTGGCATGCCCCGGGTACTGCTTCTTCATGGTCACTACCGCCATGCGGTAGGAACAGCCTTCCGGCGGCAGGTAGAAGTCGGTGATCTCCGGAAACTGCTTCTGCAGGATCGGGACGAACACTTCGTTGAGTGCCACACCGAGAATCGCGGGCTCATCCGGCGGCCGCCCGGTATAGGTGCTGTGGTAGATCGGCTTGGTCCGGTGGGTGATTCGCTCGACGGTGAACACCGGGAAGCTGTCGACCTCGTTGTAATAGCCAGTATGGTCGCCATAAGGCCCCTCTGGGGCCATTTCACCAGGATGGATCACCCCTTCCAGGATGATCTCGGCGCTCGCCGGCACTTGCAAATCACTGCCACGGCATTTGACCAACTCAGTGCGGTTGCCCCGCAGCAGGCCGGCAAAGGCGTATTCGGAGAGGGTGTCGGGAACCGGGGTCACAGCGCCGAGAATGGTTGCCGGGTCAGCGCCCAAGGCCACCGCCACCGGGAATGGCTTGCCCGGGTTCTTCTCGCACCACTCACGGTAGTCGAGCGCACCGCCTCGGTGGCTCAACCAGCGCATGATGACCTTGTTGCGGCCAATCACCTGCTGACGATAGATACCGAGGTTCTGGCGATCCTTGTTAGGCCCACGGGTAACCGTCAGGCCCCAGGTAATCAGCGGCGCGACGTCGCCTGGCCAGCAGGTCTGCACCGGCAGCATGCCCAGGTCGACATCATCACCCTCGATAACCACTTCCTGGCAGACCGCGTCTTTGACGACCTTGGGTGCCATCGACACGACCTTCTTGAAGATCGGCAGTTTCGACCAGGCGTCCTTCAACCCTTTCGGTGGCTCAGGCTCCTTGAGGAAAGCCAGCAACTTGCCGATTTCGCGCAGCTCGCTGACCGACTCGGCACCCATGCCCATGGCCACGCGTTCAGGCGTGCCAAACAGGTTGCCAAGCACCGGAATATCGTGCCCGGTAGGTCGCTCGAAGAGCAGAGCCGGGCCTTTGGCCCGCAGGGTGCGGTCGCAGACTTCTGTCATTTCCAGGACAGGAGAAATCGGAACCTGGATGCGCTTGAGTTCGCCACGCTGTTCCAGGCCGCGGATAAAGTCGCGCAAATCGCGATACTGCATGCGTAAGCCTCATGTTGGCCGTATCGGACGGGGTGGCAAAGTGTAGCCTTATACCCGGTCAGCCAGAATAGCCAATGTGCAGATAGCAAAAAGCCGGGTTTCCCCGGCTCTTGCAACCTGCTCGAATTTACTTGCGCTTCATCGAGAGGAAGAACTCGTCGTTGGTCTTGGTCTGCTTGAGCTTATCGATCAAGAACTCAATGGCCGCAACTTCGTCCATCGGGTGCAGCAGCTTGCGCAGAATCCACATGCGCTGCAGTTCGTCGTCGGCGGTCAACAGCTCTTCGCGGCGAGTACCGGAACGGTTGATGTTGATGGCCGGGAAGACGCGTTTTTCAGCGATCTTGCGGTCCAGAGGCAGTTCCATGTTACCGGTGCCCTTGAACTCTTCGTAGATCACTTCGTCCATCTTCGAACCGGTTTCAACCAACGCAGTGGCGATGATGGTCAGCGAACCGCCTTCCTCGATGTTACGCGCAGCACCGAAGAAACGCTTTGGCTTCTCCAGGGCGTGGGCATCGACACCACCGGTCAGTACCTTGCCGGAGCTCGGGATGACGGTGTTGTAGGCACGGGCCAGACGGGTGATGGAGTCGAGCAGGATGACTACATCCTTCTTGTGCTCGACCAGGCGCTTGGCCTTCTCGATCACCATTTCAGCCACTTGTACGTGGCGGGTTGGCGGCTCGTCGAAGGTCGAGGCAACCACTTCGCCACGCACCGTGCGCTGCATTTCGGTCACTTCTTCCGGGCGCTCGTCGATCAGCAGAACGATCAGGTGGCACTCGGGGTTGTTACGGGTGATGTTGGCCGCGATGTTCTGCAGCATGATGGTCTTGCCCGCTTTTGGCGGTGCGACGATCAGGCCGCGCTGACCTTTACCAATTGGCGCGCAGAGGTCAATGACCCGGCCAGTAAGGTCTTCGGTGGAACCGTTACCGGCTTCCATCTTCAGGCGCACGTTCGGGAACAACGGCGTCAGGTTTTCAAACAGGATCTTGTTCTTCGCGTTTTCTGGACGGTCGAAGTTGATGGTGTCGACTTTCAACAGCGCGAAGTAACGCTCACCTTCTTTCGGTGGGCGGATCTTGCCAACGATGGTGTCACCGGTGCGCAGGTTGAAGCGGCGGATCTGGCTAGGCGAAACGTAGATATCGTCGGGGCCGGCCAGGTAAGAGGCATCCGCCGAACGCAGGAAACCGAAACCGTCCTGGAGAATCTCCAGCACGCCATCACCGGAGATTTCCTCGCCGCTTTTCGCATGCTTTTTCAACAGGGAGAAAATCACATCTTGCTTGCGCGAACGGGCCATATTTTCTATGCCCATCTGTTCGGCCATTTCGAGCAGATCGGTAATCGGCTTTTGCTTGAGTTCAGTCAGGTTCATAAGGGGAATGACGTAATCATGTAAGAAGGGAGAATTAAGCTTCTGGCTTAATGAAGCCGCGCCGCAAAGAAGGCGACAGGATCGCGTACTGATTCGAATTGGGGATGCGTCGGCGACGGCGTGCAGAGGGCACCGAAGAAACAGTGCGAGGCCGAATGTACCACTTGCTTTTTCTGGCGTCTAGTCACCGAGCAAAGAAAAGCCCCGACAAATGCGGGGCTTTTTTGACTCAGATATTGGCGTCCAGGAAGGCCGCCAGCTGAGACTTCGACAGTGCGCCGACCTTGGTGGCCTCGACGTTGCCGTTTTTGAACAGCATCAGGGTAGGAATACCACGCACGCCGTGCTTGGCTGGCGTTTCCTGGTTTTCGTCGATGTTCAGCTTGGCGACGGTCAGTTTGCCTTTGTAGGTTTCGGCAATGTCGTCCAGCACTGGAGCGATCATTTTGCAAGGGCCGCACCATTCAGCCCAGTAGTCCACCAGCACTGGGCCCTCAGCCTTCAGCACTTCCTGCTCGAAGCTGGCGTCAGTGACGTGTTTGATAAGATCGCTGCTCATGGAAGTCTCCAAGGTCGTAAGCAAAAAAACGTCGCCCATCATAGCCGCCCAGATGGCGGACAGGAAGTCGCAGGCGATTGAGTGTAACTATAGTTGTGGATGACTTTGCATATCGATTTGTCACAACAACGTCACATTCCCCCGTGCAACCTGCGCCATATCAAGCCTTCCTACACTGCGCGTTGGCGTCAGCGATGGATCATGTCAGGATTGGCGGGTTAAAGACCGAGAACCCATGATCATGCCGCAAACCACAGCCAAGAACCTGTCCTTGATCGCTGCTATCGACCTGGGCTCCAACAGTTTTCATATGGTCGTCGCCAAGGCCATCCACAGCGAGATCCGCATTCTTGAGCGGCTCGGTGAAAAGGTTCAGCTGGCCGCCGGCATCAATGAAGAGCGCCAGCTCAGCGAAGAATCCATGCAGCGCGGGCTCGATTGCCTCAAGCGCTTTGCCCAGCTTATCAACGGCATGCCTGACGGCGCCGTACGTATCGTCGGTACCAACGCCCTGCGCGAGGCCCGCAACCGCGGTGAGTTCATCCGCCGCGCCGAGGCCATTCTCGGCCACCCGGTCGAAGTCATTTCCGGTCGCGAAGAAGCCCGCCTGATCTACCTGGGCGTCTCCCACACCCTGGCCGACACGCCGGGTAAGCGCCTGGTTGCCGATATCGGCGGCGGCAGTACCGAATTCATCATTGGCCAGCGCTTCGAGCCGCTGCTGCGCGAGAGCCTGCAAATGGGCTGCGTCAGCTTCACGCAGCGCTACTTCCGCGACGGCAAGATCACGCCCGCTCGTTATGCCCAGGCCTACACGGCAGCACGGCTGGAGCTGATGAGCATCGAGAACGCCTTGCACCGCCTGACCTGGGATGAAGCCATTGGCTCGTCCGGCACTATCCGCGCCATTGGCCTGGCCCTGAAATCAGGTGGCCAGGGCTCGGGCGAGGTCAATGCCGAAGGGTTGGCGTGGCTCAAGCGCAAGCTGTTCAAGCTCGGCGATGTCGAGAAAATCGACTTTGAAGGGATCAAGCCAGATCGCCGGACCATCTTCCCGGCCGGCCTTGCCATCCTCGAAGCCATCTTCGACGCCCTGGAACTGCAGCGCATGGATCACTGCGAAGGTGCCCTGCGCGAAGGTGTGCTGTACGACCTGCTGGGCCGCCATCATCACGAAGACGTGCGTGAACGCACGCTCGGCTCGCTGATGGAGCGCTACCACGTCGATCAAGGCCAGGCCGCGCGCGTCGAGCGCAAGGCCCTGCATGCCTTCGATCAGGTAGCGGCGGCCTGGGATCTGGAAGACGGCATCTGGCGTGAACTGCTGAGCTGGGCAGCCAAGGTGCATGAGGTGGGCCTGGATATCGCCCACTATCACTACCACAAGCACGGCGCCTACCTGATCGAGCACTCGGACCTGGCCGGGTTTTCCCGCGAAGACCAGCAAATGCTGGCGCTACTGGTACGCGGTCACCGGCGCAATATTCCCAAGGACAAATTTGCCGAGTTCGGCGACGACGGCGTCAAGCTGATTCGTCTGTGCGTGCTGCTGCGCTTTGCCATCCTGTTCCACCACATCCGTGGCACTCAACAGATGCCGCAAGTCACCCTGCATGCCGCAGGCGATAGCCTCGACGTGGAGTTCCCGAAGGGCTGGCTGGAGCAGAACCAGCTGACCCAGGCCGACTTCGCCCTTGAGGCGGAGTGGCTGGCCCGGGTCGGCTTCGTCCTCAGCGTACGCTGAGGACCGGGTTGCTCAGGCGCTCAAGCAGAGTCGCCTGGGCACTGCGCGGGTTCTGGTTGCCGGTTGGCATGCTGCGTACGTAGCGGCCGTCCGACTGCAGAATCCAGGCGTGGGTGTTGTCGGTCAGGTAGCCTTCCAGCTCCTTTTTCACCCGCAGGATCAGCTTCTTGCCCTCGACCGGGAAACAGGTCTCCACACGCTTGTCGAGGTTGCGCTCCATCCAGTCGGCACTGGAAAGGAACATCTGCTCCTCGCCGCCATTAAGGAAGTAGAACACCCGCGTGTGCTCGAGAAAGCGACCGATGATCGAGCGCACATGGATGTTATGCGACACACCAGCGATACCTGGGCGAAGGCAGCACATGCCGCGCACCACGAGATCAATACGCACCCCGGACTGGCTTGCCTTGTACAACGCACGGATGATCTTCGGATCGGTCAGCGAGTTGAACTTGGCGATGATGTGCGCCGGCTTGCCGTCGAGGGCG